>Ga0075695_101_pt1 | contig 290858 bp, 270 predicted proteins | sample RifGroA2_FD_67696 | JGI IMG/M metagenome (GOLD analysis project Ga0075695, IMG submission 67696) | Microgenomates (Gottesmanbacteria) bacterium GW2011_GWA2_43_14 | reverse complement strand
CCATCATATTCCTGGCCGAAAAGATTTAAACAGCGATCCCGGTAATTTTCAAATCGTTTCCGATCGAAAAACTGTATACCATGTGCTGACCTCCCTACAATACCAAAGCTATAGGTTATTGACAGTGGATATTATCTGGAGTATATTTATTGAGATTATTTAGATTCCCCAAATATTTTTGCGGGGATTTTTTTAATTAAGACAGTAATATGACTTTGAACCAGCAAATAGTCCTGACCAAGGATGGCGTCAAACAGCTGACGGAAGAGTACGATGAGCTTCTCAACCAGAAGCGGCCCGTTGCTGTCGAACGGTTGGCCAATGCCAGAAGTGAAGGAGATCTTACCGAAAACAGTGAGTATACTGCCGCCAAGCAGGATTTGGCCTTTATAGATGGCAGACTTACCGAGCTTAAGCTGATCCTGTCCGAGGCTAAAATCGTGGTTTCCCACTCCAAGAAAAAAGTGGATGTCGGCTGCAAAGTCACCCTTCATGTCAACGGAAAAAGGGAGCATTTTACCATTGTCGGCGAATGGGAAGCAGATCCTATGCAGAAGAAAATCTCCCATTCATCACCTTTGGGTAAAGCCCTTTTGGGCAAAAAACCCGGTGATAAAGTTGAAGTGGAAGCGCCGGTCGGAAAAATCCTCTACAAAATCCTGCATATTGAGTAATCCTTCAGGTTTTATTAAGCGATCAGCAAAAGTCGTATTTAAACTTTTTGTGCTTTAAGGAGAAATTCGATAGTTTTTAGTGTCTGTGGAGCAAGGGCATTCGGAATTTTATCTGGGGATCGGGAAACCCCAAGTGCCTGTTCATCCAGGACAGCCTGTCTATGCATGGACAGTGCATCAGGTAGAGTAAACCATATCATTTCAGAATGTTCTTCTTCCGATGCATGAAATGGTGATAATTCTTGAGCTTCTAATGTAAATACCTTAATCCGATAGTCGTATTGAACCGTCATTCCATTTATATCACGAACGGTAGAAGAAACCGTATCCAGTAAAAATTCAAGTCTGTTTTCGTTAACCTCAATGCCTGTTTCTTCAAAAATTTCCCTGCAGGCAGCCTGTTCGTTACTTTCACCATTATTTACCGTTCCGCCGGGGAAGCTCCACTGGTTTAAAAAACTACCGTCATTTCGGTAGCCTAAAAAAACTTCCAGATTATTTTCTCTTTCTCTCATTAATATAATCTGAACGGAAAGAACCGTTTTGCCGGGTATTTCCTTTATGGTTTTTTTTATTTCTGCCATGATTTTAGATGTCATTTAATATTTTCATGAAGACTGATAAAGAATATCCGCATAAGGAAAGCCAAGATCAGTAAAAACTGCTAAAACGGTATCGAACTGATTTATTGTACCTTCTGCTAGACAAGTTTGGATTCCTGAATATACGGCTCCAGAAGATTGGCCTCCCAATATGCCTAAAAGCGGTAAGGCCACTCGGGCGCAGAGTTCCGCTTCATCTTTAGTTACAGCAACAAATTTAGTATCCAGATGCAATAATGGGTGAAAATACTCTGAAATTTCTTTCCCGCCAAAACCCTGAAAGCCATGCGGTATAGCTTTTTCGGCAATCTCGGCAGCTGTCATTGTCCTTCTCTCATCAGGAGATATTTGGTGTATGACTCCACCTTCGGCATCTACTCCTATTCTTTTAATATTTCTGCCCCGATTTCTATCCATTGCCATATAATTCTCAAAAAAACCGCCTAAGCCTACAAAACTACCGTAAGTCCCGACCGGAGCAATAAAGGCAGTTATTTCGTCTAAAATGTCAGGTGGTATGTAAGAACCGGTAATTTTAAAATGGGCATTGGCATTGTTTATATTTCCGTGCTGGTTTATATAGAAGCATCCTAGTTTTTTATCAACATATCGTGAAATACTACCGCCAATTGATCCGTATTCAGATGCACTGAATTCAGCCTGTTCCGGTACCACAACAACGTGGGCGTCAAGCAGTTTGAGTCTGTCTATTTTTGACTGACTGGATTTATCTGTGGTGTATAAAATTACTTTATACCCAAGATGCAATCCCATGAGGGCTAAACCGACGCCGGTATTTCCGGATGATTTTTCGCTGATCGGCTGGCCGGGTTTTAATTTACCTGTTTTTAATGACTCTTCAACCATCATTTTTGCCGGAATATCCTTCATGGACAGTCCGAGTGAGTGGGTTACGTCAAAGGTATAAATTGCTTTGGGTGTTGCGGAAAAAGGATCGTGAAAATCTAATATAGGCTGGATATTTATCCATTTCGGTCTGAGGTGCAAAGGAATGACTTCCAGCTTACCGATATCCTCATAATTTAAAGTGAATTGCTGTATCGGTCTATCTGCGACGGAAGAGCAAAAATTTTCCAAATCCTGTTTCAACGTGCCCGGTTTTAGATGTATTTCTATACCCGGCTCAACTTTTCCGCGCAATTCAACCGGGATCGGATACCTGTCTTCGACTCTTTTAAGCATGGCTATAAGCCGATTTTCCTGCGCTTCCGAAAAAGTAGGGGAAGGAATTGGAAAGGGGGCTTGCCATTCAATCGCTTTTCTCAAGCCGGTTACATCATCCATCAGCGGGAACAATCGTCTCTGCCATATTTCATAATGACGATTTGCTGTGCTTAATAATTTTTCATGAACCCTGTCGTAAATTATTTGACGATCCGGATCAACAGGTACTTGCGGATTATCCAGACCCATGATGGCTTTAATATGTTTTTGTTCAAGTTCCGGCATAACTGTGGAATTGTAATACAGGCTATATGGAACGACAAATCCGGATGTACTTAAAAATCAGCGCCTAAGCCGGTTAAGTAGGGCAAATGTCCTTTCAACATCTTTTTCAGATACCAAAATTGTCAGTTCGGTGTATGTTGAAATGATTTCAAAAATATTGATACCGTGCCAGGCCAAGAGTTTGAGTATTATGTAATAAAATCCCGGTGTTTCCACGATCCAGACAGGGTAGGTGATTGTCACTGATGACAGACCGCTGTATTTATAAATTACCTTTTCATCGGCAAAAATTTTGCCGACTAAATCTTCCAGAGAGCTGTTTATTATCAGAGTGGTTTCCCTGACCCCTTGCGAAAATGAACAAAACAAATCTTTATTTTGGCTGATTCTGTTATACAGTTTTTTCTGGGCTTCAAAAAGTGAAGATGAATTTCCGAAAGTTACTTCTGTTATTTTCGACCGTACGGTAATATTGCCGATACTTTCTAAAAACCTGCTTTCTGATAATCTTGCCGATAATTTATTATTTAACCTGTTCAAAGCGACAATTATTGCTCCGGACTCGATTTTCTTGTGCAGTTTTTTTTCAATCTCCGGTTTAATTAGCCGTGCCAGGGCAGAAATATTGATAATTCCCTTTTTTAGACCATCTTCCAAAAAAGGAGAATTTTCGATAATTGTTGAAGCTACCTGCGATATCGTAATCATGTTAAATTTATAACATTTTATACTAAAAAAGTCAAAAAAAGTTAATAATTTGACATATTGGAAATCCGAAATTAAGATAAGTCTCTTATCGGATTGGAGGTGTTCAAAATGTCAGACTTATCAGGTAAATGTCCTGTCTGCGGTAATGCTCTCAATTTAGCAGATACCACCGTTGTCTCGGAAGTAATTTCCTGCCCGGACTGTCAAAATAGGTTGGTGGCAGATAAAATAAACGCCGGGAAAATTACTCTGTCATCGGCTCCGGAGGTTGAAGAAGACTGGGGTGAATAAAGATTAAAAAATGAAAATTACTCTATTTCATACGACTATTCGTGAAGATGAGAAGCTGATCATGGATTCAGCGAAAAGCCGTGGTTTGGAATTGGCAACAGTTGATATCAGAAAGTCCGTTTTCCAGCCCGGCGCTGACTTTGGCTGTGATGTTGCTTTACTTCGATGTCTGTCATCGACAATTATTCATCAGGCAGCCGGTTTTTTCGATTCAGTAGAAGTACCTGTGGTGAATTCTCCGGCAGTAATCCGGATCTGTGACAATAAGTTCTTCACTTCCCTGGTATTGGTAAAACACAATGTCCCGACTGTATCTTTTGCGGTCGCTTTTTCTGCCGAAGAAGCGGCCGCTGCCGTTGAGGCTGTCGGGGGATTCCCGGTCATTCTCAAGTCCGTTACCGGGTCATGGGGGAGGCTGCTGGCTAAAATCAATGACCGTGATGCCCTTGAAGGGGTTATTGAACAGAAGATGGTATTGGGCAGTCCACTTCAAAAAATTTTATATTTCCAGAAATTTATCGAGAAAAAAGGACGGGATATCCGGGTGACGATGGCTGGAGACAAGTTTATGACGGCAATTAGCCGTGAAGCGGAACATTGGATTACCAATACCGCCCGGGGAGCTAAAGCATATCCCCTGAAGATAGATAGGCAGCTTAATGATATTTGTCTTCAGGCCAGCCGGGCTGTCGGCGGAGGGATTTTGGGCATTGATGTATTCGGGAACGACGATGGTTATCAGGTAAATGAAATAAATCATACACCGGAGTTTAAAAACGTGGTCCGGGTAACAGGGAGTGATGTCCCCGGAGCCATTCTAGATTATTGTCAGGAGCGGCTTTCATGATAACCGTGAGTGTAGTTGGCGGTTCAGGTTATGCGGGAGGAGAAGTTTTGCGATTGTTGCTGTCCCACCCTGATGTCCGCTTGCAGCAGGTAACCTCGCAGTCCCATGTCAATGAGTTGGTAGCGATTACCCATCCAAATCTGCGCGGCCGGACCGATCTGGTTTATTCGGATCTGGTTGATCTCGAGTCTTGCGATTTATTGATTGTTTCTTTGCCGAACGGGCTTTCAATGGCAAAAATGCCCGGTTTCCGGAAGATGGCCAGGCGGATCATTGATTTGGGCGCGGATTTCAGATTAAAAAAACCGGCTGTTTGGGAAGAATGGTATCAAACACCGCATCGTCAACCCGATCTTTTGTCCGATTTTATTTACGGTCTGCCGGAGATTCATCGAAACGTGATTAAAAAGGCGGATTTGGTGGCCGGACCGGGTTGTGAAGCGGCTGTGTCGATTCTTTCTCTTTATCCGTTGATTAAAAACCGGTTGATAAAACCGGAAAACATCATTATCGATGCCAAAATGGGAAGTTCCCAGGGCGGTAACCATTTTTCTTTTGCCAGCCATCACCCGGAAAGGGCTAATGTCGTCCGTTCTTATGAACCGACCCGCCATCGGCATGAGGCTGAAATCAATCAGGAATTAAGCATCAATGGGGAAAGTCCCCGAGTTTTTGTTTCGGCTACCGCCATTGATATGGTCAGGGGGCTGTTGGTAACAATCCATACTACAGTTTCTGGTAATCTGAGGGAAACCGATATCTGGCAGGCCTTCAGGCAGGAGTATGGTTCGGAGCCGTTTATCAGAATTGTCAAACAGAAGCAGGGTAACTACCGTTTTCCGGAGCCGAAGATTCTTTCCGGAACCAACTATTGTGATATCGGTTTTGAGCTTGATCAGTCGACAGGCAGATTGGTCGTTATCGGCGCAATTGATAATCTCGGTAAAGGCACGGCGGGAAATTGTGTTCAGTGCATGAATATAATGTTCGGATTTCCGGAAACCTGGGGCTTGGAGTTTGCCGGTCTCCACCCGATCTAAGATATGAAACTCTCAAATTACTTCCCGGCTTTTAAAGGCATCATCGATTCGACTCTGCGTGAAGGTTTGCAGTTTCGGTATGCCGATTTCAGCAAAAGTCAATCAAAACAAATTCTGACAATGCTGTCAGCAATCGGTGTTGATAAAGCCGAAGTTGGTAATCCGGTCAACCGGGAGGTCAGTCTTTTGATCAGAAATCTATTGGAGATTGAAAACAGGCCGCCGCTTTTAGCCCATATCCGAAACAGGGTCGAAGATGCCGCGGCAGCCATGGAGAGCCGCGTGGAGGGCATAAATATTTTTTGTACGGTTGATGAGGCAAGAATTGACAGGCTGGGGTTGACCTTTGATCAATATCTCAGGGAGTTGGAGAAAATAATTACCTTATCCAAAAAAGCCAATTTGGAAATTCGAGTCAGCGTGGAAAACTTTTTCAATTCAAATTTATCTTTGGCCTTGCGGGTTTATCAATTGGCCGACCGATCCGATTGCGATCGGATCGGTATTGCTGACACTCTAGGTATGGCCTTAAGTTGGGATGTGGAGAAGTCTGTCGGATTGTTGAAAAAAAATTTCCGGCCGGATATCGAGGTCCATTTCCACAACGATCTGGGACAGGCCGTCAGTAACGCGCTGGTTGCCCTAAGAGCCGGAGCGTCTTGGGTGGATACCACCTTATTAGGGATAGGCGAGCGAAGCGGTATCACCGCTTTGAGCACCTTGTTGGTTTCACTTTATGTTTACGGAATAATTCCGGATTCAAAATATCGTATGCAGTTATTGACGGAAGCCGAAAATAACCTCGCCGGAATACTGGGTAAAGATGTCCCTTTTAATTTATTGACCAATCGCAGCAACGGGTTTTCCCACAAGGCGGGTGTCCATCTTCACGGGTTGATAAATTTCGGTCCGCAATCGTATGAACTGCTGCCCCCGAAAATGATCGGTAACGAGAGACATTTAGTCTCCGGAACAATGGTTTCGGGAAAAACGACCAAGAGAGAAATTGAAGATTTTAAAAAGAAAAATCCCTGACATGATGACCCTTGCCGAAAAAATATTTTCTTCGCATTCCGCCAGAAAAGTCAAAGCCGGTGATTTTACCGTGGCTGATCTGGATTTGGTAATGGCTCATGACACGACTTGTGCCTGGGCGATCGAACCGTTTTACCAACTTGCGCGTCGGGTTTGGAATAACAAGAAAATTTTTATCCCGTTTGATCATGCTTATCCGGCTCCCAATACCCAAATGGCCGAACTGCAGAAGAAAATCAGGGAATTTGCCCGGGATCAGGATATTGCAATCACCATCGACGGCGTCTGCCATCAGATTATGTCCGAGCGGTTTATTAGTCCCGGTAATTTAATCCTGGGTGCCGATTCACATACGCCGACCGGCGGCGGGCTGGGAGCCCTGACCATCGGGGTGGGGTCGACCGATGCGGCGATCGCTATGGCCAGCGGCCGGTGCTGGTTCAAAGTTCCGGAAACAATTCGGGTGGAGATCGAAGGTGATCTGCCGGCAGGCTGTTTTGCGAAAGATGTGGTTTTGAAAGTAGCCAAAAAGATCGGACCGGAGGGAGCCAATTACCGGGTTATGGAATATGGAGGGGAATTGGTTGAAAAATTAAGAATTCACGAAAGACTGACTTTAACCAATATGTCGGCGGAAATGGGCGCCAAAGCCGCGATTGTCGCCCCCGATGAAAAAACAGTTGAATATTTGACGGAAAATAACCGGCCTTTTTCATTTGATCAGTCTGAATTAAAAAGTGATGCCGGGTGCCGTTATTCGGAAACATTAAAGATAAATGTATCCGATTTGACTCCTTTAATTGCTTTGCCGCCGGATATTGACAATGTCCGGGATGTCGGGGCAATCGAAAAAAAGAAAATAAAAGTTGATCAGGTTTTTATCGGTTCCTGTACCAACTGCCGGATTGAAGATTTGGACATAGTCTATTTAATGTGGCAAGGCCAAGATTTATCGCCGGATTTGCGGGTTATTATTACTCCCGCCTCAAAAAGGGTTTATCTGCAGGCCCTTGCAAAAGGATACATCGAATTCTTTACCAATTTAGGAGCGGTTGTGACCAATCCTGGCTGCGGTCCGTGTCTTGGCCGCCATCAGGGAGTCTTGGCCGACGGGGAAGTATGCGTCTCGACCAGCAACCGGAATTTTACCGGCCGAATGGGCAGTGCCAAAGCTTTTATCTATCTGGCTTCGCCCGCGACCGCCGCCGCTTCTGCCGTCACCGGTTTAATAACTGATCCCAGGAGATTTTTGGCATGAACTGGATATTCGGCGACAACATTAATACGGATGTGATTACTCCCGGTCGGTACAACATGACGACAGATGCCAAACAACTGGCCGGAATTGCTTTTATTGAAATAAGGCCGGAATTTGCCGGTCAAGTCAAATCAGGTGATTTGATTATCGCAGGCCAAAATTTTGGTTGCGGCAGTTCCCGGGAAACAGCGCCGATTGCTTTAAAAACTACCGGAATCCGGGCGATTATCGCCAAGTCGTTTGCCCGAATTTTTTACCGGAATTCATTGAATATCGGATTATTACTGATAACCGCTGCAACCGACGGTATCAGGGAAAACGATCAGTTGAATTTAGATTTAAAAAATAATTTATTGATAAATAACACTCAAAAAACAAAAGTAAAAATTACGATTCCGAAAATGATGATTCGTTTATACCGCGAAGGCGGAATTATTAATTATTTAAAGACAAACGGCTTAACAGCCCTTTCTGATTTTAGTTAAAAATATGAAGATCAACCGGAAAAAACTGGCGATCACCGTCCTCAAAGGCGATGGAATCGGACCCGAGATCATTGATCAGGGTTTGCGCCTGATGAGCATTTTTCCATTGACTTGGCATTTTAATTACGGTGATATCGGACTGGGCAGTTATAAACTAAACGGCAATCCGCTCCCTGCCGGAACTATTAAAAAGTGTCGGACTGCCGACGCCGTCTTATTCGGAGCGGTGACGACACCGCTATTTTTGAAAGACTATGTCAGTCCGATCGTCCGGTTGAGGCAGATTTTGGGACTTTATGCTAATGTCCGGCCTTGTTATTCATTTGAGCGGAAGCCAAAGAAAATAGATCTGGTGATAGTCAGGGAAAATACCGAAGGCTTGTATTCGGGAATTGAACACCGGCTGAAGGGTGGAGCGGTCGCCGAGAGAGTGATTACCGTCAAAGCATGCCGGAAAATAATCGAATTTGCTTTTAAATATGCCGCCGACAAGGGAAGGCAGAAAATTACCTTGGTGCATAAAGCCAATATATTGAGATTGACCGACGGCTTGTTTTTAAAAATAGGCCGGGCTATTGCGGCAAAACATCCCGGTATCGATTTCGAGGATATATTGATTGATACAGCTGCCTTAAATTTAGTCAGAAAACCCCAGACATTCGATGTCATGGTGACGACCAATATGTTTGGTGATATTCTCAGCGATGAAGCGGCCGGTTTGACGGGTGGCTTGGGGATGGCCGCCGCTGCCAATATCGGACGAAACACCGGCTTATTTGAACCAGTGCACGGTTCCTGCCCGAAATATCAGGGCAAGAATATTGCCAATCCGTTTGCCTGTTTTTTGGCCATTGCACTGATGTTTGATTATTTGGGACTGGCAAAATTTGCCGGAATGATCAGAACAGCGGTTGCCATTTCTTGTCAAAGAGGTTTATGTACCCATGATTTGGGCGGTCAGTTATCAACAACTGCCGCAACCGAGTCAGTTATAAAGATTATTCGGAGTGAATATGCTGTTAATTAAAGTAGGAGGGGGCAAGGATGTGAATTGGGATAATATCGCGGCCGATCCGTTCTTTAAAAAAGGCCGGGCGATAGTGGTCCATGGAGCAAATTATTTCATGGAAGAGACGCTGCGGCGATTGGGTATAAGCAGCAAAGTCATCCATTCTCCATCCGGACAGATCAGCCGCTATACCGACCGGGAAGTGATGGAAGTGATGACTATGGTCTACAGCGGGTTAGTCAATAAAAGAGCGGTTATGACATTCCAGAAAAACGGGATAAACGCCATAGGCGTTTCCGGTGCTGACGGCCGGATTTGGCAGGGAGTCAGAAAACAAACTATTTATGCAGTCGAAGAAGAGAAAACCAAAATGGTTAGCGATTCCCTGACCGGAAAAGTGGTCTCGGTAAACCACCGACTGCTGACAAATTTAATGGAAAGTAAGTATTTACCGGTGTTGACGGTGCCGGCCATATCCGACAAGGGAGAACTTATTAATGTGGATAATGATCGGGCGGTCGCCGTCATGGTCCGGGATTTGAAAATCAGGGAAGTGGTCATGCTTTTTGAAGCACCGGGACTGCTGGCGCAGAGTACAAACGAAGACAGTCTTATTAAAAGAATTAAAAAAGGAGACATTGATACCTTTTTGGGACAAACTTCCGGACGGATGAAAAAGAAATTACTGGGGATTAAGGAAGCGTTAAATTACGGCGCCGGGAGGATTTATCTAAGCGACGGCCGGATAAAAAATCCGGTTACCAGAGCACTTCAAGCCTGTGGCACAGTCATTGAATAAAATGAATGATTATTTAATCAGAACCTATCCGAACAGAAATATAACTTTTGTCAGCGGAGAAGGAGTTTATCTGACAGCGGACATCGGCCGCAAATATCTTGATTTCGGCAGCAATTACGGCGTGAATATTTTCGGCTACAGCCACCCGCGAATCACCAAGGAGCTGGAAAAACAATTGCAGCAGTTGACCAGCCTGCACGGCTCTTTTGGAAATAAGATCAGAGATCAGGCAGCAGAAAACCTGGTCAAAATCTGCGGCGGAAAGATACACAGCGTTTTTTTCTCCAATTCGGGCGCCGAGGCGATCGAAGCAGCCTTGAAATTTGCCGCTTATGCCCGCGGCAAAAAAAAGTTTATCGCCGTAAAAAACAGCTTTCACGGTAAAACTCTTGGGGCTCTGTCAGCCACCGGCCAGGAAAAATACCGGCTGCCGTTTCTGCCGTTATTATGGGATTTCACTTTTGTGCCTTTAAATGACATTTCAGCCCTGGAACAGGCGGTAGATGAGCTGACCGCCGGAATAATTATCGAACCGGTTCAGGGCGAAGGCGGTATTGTTATTCCTTCAATGGAATTCATGAAAACCGTTGCTGAAATTTGTCGGCAGAATAAGATATTACTGATAACCGATGAAATTCAGACAGGCTGCGGCCGGACCGGGACTTTTCTGGCCGCTGAGCAGTTTGGTCTGGAAGCTGATATCGTTTGTTTGGGCAAAGGTTTGGCTGGAGGAATTCCGGTCGGCGCCACCCTTGTTTCAGCTGATATCGCCGTCGGGATCCCTCTTCATTTGCATACTTCAACCTTCGGCGGAAATCCTTTGGCCGGCGCGGGAATATTGGCGGTATTGGCTGAGTTTAATAATACCGATCTTTTTGACCATATCAGGGAAACGGGTCAATATTTTCTATCTGAACTTTCAAGACTGAAACATCCTGAGATTGTCGAAGCCAGGGGGTTAGGCTTGATGTTGGCTCTGGAACTTAATGTTAATGCTACTCCCTATCTTAAAAAATTGCAGGAGAATGGAATTATTGCCATACCGGCCGGATCGAATATTCTGCGTTTTCTGCCCCCGTTTTTAATAACCAAAAAGGAAATAGAGAGATTAATGGCTGTTCTTCATAAATTATTTAATAACTGATAATGTGCCGATTTTTAATTATCAGAAACAAGGTGAAAACAGAATCAAACCGGCTCCTGACCGATTTTGCAAATGCCTGCCGTCGGAGTCTGACGCCCGAAGGCGACCAACAGGGAGACGGTTGGGGGGTGGCTTGGCTGAAAGAGGGAAATTGGCAAATAAAAAAATCGCTGCGGCCGATTTGGGAAGAAACTGAGGTTTTGGCCCATATAACGGCAGCGGAAATGTTCGTTATCCATGCCCGCAGCGCAGGGTTTCCCAGCCAAAAAGGCATTTTGGCTTATAACCAGCCTTATTTGGAAAAAAACTTATGTTTTGTTTTTAACGGCATGGCAAGAGGGGTTAAATTACCTTATCAATTGGAAGGCATAATCGGAGCCCAGAAAATCTTTTCACTTTTGAAAAGAAAAATGTTGGCCATGAAGCCGGTTGAGGCATTATGGGAAATAAGGTCAGAGTTAATATCTCATGCTGATAAGATTGAAAGTCTGAATATCGGTTTAATTGTCGATAAATCTATTTATGCCTTGAATGAATATCCTGGAGAAAATGATTATTTTCAATTGTATTCATTTAAGAATGAGTTTCATACAGTAATCGGTTCTATGCCGTTTGGAAGCTTTCCTTGGGAAAAATTAAGCAGAAGTGAATTGAATACTTGGTATTAATATTGGATAATACGTCTTAACAACTTATGGCAACCATCGATGATTTAAAAAAGACCAGATTGAGAAAACTGGAGGAGCTCAGGAAAAAAGATGTCAATCCATATCCTGCCACAATCAGACGCAGTGAGACACTGACCAAAGCCAAAACCATGGACGGAAAAACTGTGGGTGTTGCCGGGCGTCTTATGGCCATCCGCGGACAGGGAAAAATCAGCTTTGCCGATATTTTCGACGGATCGGCAAGAATGCAGATAGTATTTAAGACCGACAGTCTGGCTAAAAAAACATCGGAATTATTGTCATATATCGACTTGGGGGATTTTATTGCCGTCCAGGGAAATGTCGGCCGGACGAAAGCCGGGGAAATTTCAGTTATAGCCAGCAATTTTCAGATAATCACTAAAACCGTCAGGCCTCTGCCGGATAAATGGCACGGACTTAAGGATATTGAGGAAAGATACAGGAAACGCTACCTGGACATGCTGTTGAATCCTGAAGTCAGAAGAAAGCTGGAAACAAGAAGCCATATTGTCAGGGCAATCAGGAATTATCTGGACAACAAAGGTTTTATGGAAGTGGAAACACCTACCCTGCAGCCGGTCTACGGAGGCGGTTTCGCCCGGCCGTTTAAAACCCATCACAATTCATTGGAGGCCGATTTCTATCTGAGAATTTCCGATGAAATGTATCTCAAGCGCCTGATAGTCGGCGGCATAGAAAAAGTCTATGAGATTACCAAAGTTTTCCGCAATGAGGGTTTTGACCGGGACCATAATCCGGAATTCACCATGTTTGAAGCACAGATTGCCTACCGGGATTATAAGTACGGCATGGACCTGATTGAGGAAATTATTGAATATACGGCCAAAAAAGCCACAGGTAAAACGAAATTCACTTATCAGGGAATTGAGATGGACGTCAAAAGGCCCTGGCAGAGATTCTCAATGGTTGAAGCAATCGGAAAATTTGCCGGTCTTGATCCGCTGAAATGGAAAACCTTGGTGGAAGCTAAAAAAGAGGTAAAAACATTAAAAATTGCTCCCGTAAAATTTGAGGCTTTGGATAAAATCAACTCCCTTGGCGAGGTCATCGCCTTTGTTTTCGAAGAGATGGTGGAAGACCGCCTCGTCCAGCCGACGATTGTTTTCGATTACCCGATCGAAGTTTCGCCTTTGGCCAAAAAATGCCGGGATCCCCGTTTTACCCAGCGTTTTGAGATGTTTGCATTCGGCTCGGAACTCGGAAACAATTATTCGGAACTGAATGATCCTATTGACCTCAAGAAGAGGTTTGTTGAAGAAAAAAAACGGGAGGAAGCCGGTTTTGAAGAAGCCCATCAGACTGATTATGACTATCTGGAGGCAATCGAGCACGGTTTTCCGCCTACCTGCGGCATAGCCATCGGTATTGACCGCCTGGTTATGCTGTTCACGGATGCCAAAAATATCAAGGAAGTGATTGCCTTTCCGACTTTGCGGCCGGAGCTGGCCCCGCATCAGGCTGGAAAAGTTCAAGTTAACAAAACTTCCATACCTGCGAAGAAAAAACCAGTGAAAAAAGCTGACTTGAAATTTACCCGGGAAAAGGCTTGGGAGTTGTTGAATTTGAAGATGAAAAACCAGAACCTGATAAGGCATTGTTTATCGGTTGAAGCTGTGATGCGGGCTTTAGCTTCACATTTTAGGGAGGACCGGGAACTCTGGGGTATAGCAGGGCTTCTCCATGACGGCGATTATGAAATGACCAAAGACACCCCGGAAAGACATACCCTGGAAATGACCGAATGGCTGAAAGAAAAAGGGGTAGAAAACAGGGAACTTCTTGAGGTTATTCTGTCACACAATTTTACCCATACAGGCCAGAATCCGCCCAAAAACAGGCTGGAATGGTCACTTTACTGCTGTGATGAACTTACCGGCCTGATCGTGGCTGTAGCCCTGGTCAAGGACAAAAAATTGGCCAATGTTTCGGTTGATTCAGTCATGAGTAAGTTTCCTGTCAAGCATTTCGCAGCGGGAGTACACAGGGAACAAATAAAAAAGTGCGAAGAAAAGTTGGGCATAAAACTTGATATGTTTATCGGGCTCACTCTTTCCGCGATGCAGGGGATAAGCGCTGATTTACATTTGTAAAGAGCATTATTAAGACCTTTTCAAAGGAGAATCCGTATAAATCCATGACCGTTCCCAGGGCACAGTCGCTTTCCTTCGGGCCGAAAGCCGGATTGGTGTTGCCGTCGATAAAATAATAAGTGCCTTCCCGGTTTTGCCGGACATCGAATTTTCCGTAATCGCGCATACCGCAGGCATGGTAACCTTTAACAGCCAGATCCGATAATATGGGATCATGGTATTTCTGGAAACCGATTTCCTGTTCGTCCCATTGGTATTCAAATGAGGCGAATGACCTGGGGTTGTTATCGGAACCGAAAATATTTTTGGCGGCATAAACTTCAAGGCCCGGCCGGTCAAAACAAATCACGGAAAATTCCTCCCCTTCAATAAATTCTTCAACCAAGACCGCATCATGGTATTTTATCTGAAGATAGCGGATTCTTTTTTTTACCTGTTCGGCAGTATTGCAGACGGCCTCTTTGTTAATTTCGACGGAACCGTGGATGCTGTTTAGTTTGACAATGGAAGGGTAAGATAAGTCCTGCGGAAATTGTTGACTGTTTACAGTAATCAAATGGGCTTTGGGAACCGGTATGCCCGCCTCAGACATCATTTTTTTAATATAGCTCTTGTTGTAAGCGAGGGTTTCATCCTGGAAAGAAGATCCGGTGCATGGAATGCCGAGGACTTCCGCAGCAGCCGGTACCAGGGTGGCCAGGTATTCTTTGCCCGCCACAGACCCGGTCATATTAAGGATGATCTCGGGCCGGTATTTTTTTAAGGAGGCGAATATATTTTCATCCGCGGCCATCAATTTGAAGCCGATGCCCAGTTTTTTCAGGTATCCGGCGACGGCCAGCGCTTCTTTTTCAGAATCTTTTTCCGTCAGATACTGGGCAACTGTTGGGAAATACTCCCTTTTTACTTCGCTGTGAACAACGGCTACTTTTGACGGCGCCATAAAGCCGTCCGGCGGGGGACTCATTGAACATCCTTCAGCTCTGTGTGGAATATGTGCAAAACCTTCTGCCTGATCTTGTCGGGTACGGTTTTGGCGGAATGCAGTCCGAAGAATTTTTTACGGAAATTCTTCTCGTTTTTCCTGGCATATTGCAGATATTTTCTGACAAAATGGGTCATTAAAGGCCCTTTGCAGCCTTTTTTGTAGGCCAGGTAAAAGGCAAAAATCTGTTCATCGGAACCTGCTCCGCTGGCATCATAACCATAGTAGTCTTTGATATTTCCTGAGGAAAAGATACCGTACAGTTTTTTGTATTTTCGGGACAACAGGTCGTATTTAAAACCGATTTTTTTGGGATTTATCCCCAGAGCCAGGAGAAAAATATATATTCTGCCGCATTTTGAGCAGCCCTCGCACCAGCGGCCGCCTGACCTGGGTTTGGCATCCAAATCGCAGGAACTCTGGTATTTGCCGATATCCGGATAGCGGTGGTGCAAGATTTTCATAATGGCGATTTCATACAAAGGTTCCAGAAGCGAGCCGATGGACAGGCTGTTGCCGCCGATAATTGAAGTCATCAGGGAATTCTGCAAAAGCCATGAATGCGACTGTTCAAAAACCGGGTTGCAGCGGAAGCCTTCGTCATCAATGACGGAATCATTGCAGCTTTGTTCGTTGGAGAAGAAAATATAGCCGGCCTTTTTGGCATAAACATACGGCAGGAGCATCAGTGAATACTGCGTCAGCTGAAGTTCCCAGCCGTGCCATCCCCCCGGGTCGCGCAGTTTCCCCAGGCTGTTTTTCAGAAAATAAATTTTCACTTTGAATTCTTTTCTGAAGTTTTTGGCCAGTTGTTTCTTAACGGCGGCTTCGAAAAGAAATTCCGGTTCCGTGATATAGATGGGATGAACTTTGATACCCATTTCCCGCGAGAGAGCAAAGGTTAAGAGTGAATCTTTGCCGAAAGTAAACGGCATGATGGCATGGTCAGAAAAACTGGTGCGGTTGTAGGGAGGGATGTCAGTTTTTTTATTGTTGTAGATATAATCGACTTCAAAAAGCCTTTTGAGGAGGACGGAGGTTAATTTTTCGCTGCTGTAATCATTCATCATCGCCGTTGACGGCAAAGACAGGGACATGCTTTTGAAAAGGAAAGCTTCCGATAGAGGTACGGGAATGTTATATTGCATTTTTTTAAGACTGCCGAAGACATAAGGTAGGTGAAAAGTATGGCTGAAACTGATATTTTCCGTCAGAATTTTGCGGTGCGTTTTGGGAAAGCGGTTCCAGATGCCGGCCGGATATCTCAGGCGGAAACTTTTGTTATTAATATTTACCTGTATGCCGAAATCCTTGTTCTGGCCCGAGATTTTAGCTATGCCGTTGACTTTTATCGGCGGCAATTCGCTTTTGGGTTGAGTAATTCTGTTTAGTTGTGGGAAATTAGTTATGGAAGATAATAGGGCGTCGGCAGTTAATTTCATGATATGCTAATAACGATGCATTGTATTCATGATACATAAGTGAAAATCGTTGTCAAGTTTTTTTCCTGAGAAGACTGTTGTGAAGCTCTATATCAATATAGAAAATAAATAAATTTATGGATATTTTAAAACTTTTTTTACCGAAAAAAACCGCCAGTTTTAGCTCGGAAGTGAACGGGAATATCTCAATTGCGGAATTGCACGGCAAAAAGATTGTTTACGCCGGTGGCGCAGAGCAAACCGGTGGCACCATAACCGGCATGTGGAAAAAAGCCTTTAATAAAATCGGAAAATTGCCGCATCCGAAGGGCAATTGTCTTGTTTTGGGCCTGGGCGGGGGAGATGTAATCAGACTTCTGCAGAAACGCTATCCCGAAATGAAAATTGACTGCGTGGAGCTGGATCCGGTCATGATTGAGATAGCCGGAAAATTTTTCAATTTAAAGGCAAACGGCAAACTTAAAATTTACCGGGCTGATGCATATGACTGGTTTTCGAAAAGCGGCAGAAAATACGATCTGATTATTGTTGATCTTTTTATAGGTTTTTTGAATCCGGAAAGATTCAGACAGATTAAGTTTTTGAAAAAAATGAAAGAGCATCTTGCCGGCGGAGGTTTGGTTCTTTACAACAGCCATTACCGGAAAAAAAACGCCGGGGAATTCCAAAAGTTCCTGGATCTCTGCCGCTGTATTTTTACTGATATGGATACAATTATAGAATACCGTTTCTCTAGAATAATAATCATGGTAAAATAGATACCTTATGTTTAAGTTTTTAGGCAAGCTTTTTGATTCCAGCCGGAAGGAAATAACACGGCTGCAGAAGCTGGTAGATGAGGTTAACTCACATGATGCGGAAGTGAAAAAACTGAAAGACGGCCAGTTTATCGAAAAGACAGCTGAACTGAAAAAGCGCCTGGAAAACGGAGAGACGCTCGACGACCTTTTGCCTTATGCTTTTGCCCTGGTCAGAGAGGCTTCCGGCAGGACGATCGGGGAAAGGCATTATGATGTCCAGTTGATGGCGGCCATAATTCTGCACCGTGGAGCTGTGGCCGAGCAGAAAACCGGTGAAGGGAAAACCCTTTCCGCCATCCCGGCTTTATATTTGAACGGACTGACGGGTAAAGGCACCCATTTGGTTACAGTCAACGATTACCTGGCCCGCCGGGACAGCGGCTGGATGGGGCCGATCTTTCACCTGCTGGGTTTGTCCACCGCAGCCATGATCCATGACCAGTCATTCGTTTATGATCCTGAATATACCGATAAGAGCGCTACCGACTGGCGGTTGAAGCATTTGAAACCTGTCAGCCGCAGGCAGGCATATGAAGCCGATGTGACTTACGGCATCAACAGCGAATTCGGTTTTGATTACCTGCGCGACAATATGGTTTCCGAAGCAACTCAGATGGTCCAGCGGGATTTCCACTATGCCATTGTCGACGAGGTCGATTCTGTTTTGATCGATGAAGCCCGGACGCCGCATATTATCTCCGCTCCGGATACCGAACCGACAAGCAAATACTACGATTATGCCAAGATGGTCACGAATTTGGCCAAGGAAGAAGATTTTGTCGTTGACGAAAAACTGCATACCGCCCATCTGACGGAAAACGGCATTGCCAAAGTGGAAAAAATGCTGGGTGTAGACAACTTGTATGAAAAAGAATTTTCCACCGTCCACCATCTGGAAGCAGCACTTAAAGCCAGAACTCTCTTTCATATAGACAAGGAATACGTGGTCAAAGACGGTCAGGTGATCATCGTCGATGAATTTACAGGCCGCATGCTCCACGGCCGCAGGTTTTCCGAAGGACTGCACCAGGCCATTGAAGCCAAGGAAGGAGTCAATATCCAGCAGGAGTCGAAAACATTGGCTACGGTTTCACTGCAAAACTATTTCCGCATGTACCAGAAACTGGCAGGCATGACGGGTACAGCCGCCACCGAAGCAGAGGAACTGCATAAAATATACGAACTTGAAGTAGTCATTATCCCGACCCACCGCAATATGGTAAGACAGGATTTGCCTGACCTGGTCTATAAAACGTCCCGGGGCAAATACATGGCAGTAGCTGAAACAATTGAGGAGGTCAACAAAACAGGTCAGCCGATGCTGGTCGGCACGACCTCAATCGAAAAAAACGAGCTTTTATCCCAGCTGCTTACTAAAAAAGGCGTCCCGCACAACCTCTTAAATGCCAAAAATCATGAAAAGGAAGCATCGATAATAAGCGATGCCGGAAAAAAAGGAGCTGTTACGGTGGCCACCAATATGGCCGGACGCGGAGTTGACATTATTCTGGGAGGTGCTCCGCCTGATAAAGATGATAAAAAGGCAAACGATGCATGGAAAAAAAGCCATGACGAGGTCGTTTCTCTGGGAGGTCTTTTTGTCCTGGGTACGGAAAGGCATGAGTCCAGAAGAATCGACAACCAGTTGAGGGGAAGGGCCGGCAGGCAGGGGGATCCGGGCACCAGCCGCTTTTTTGTGGCGTTGGATGACGACATTATGAGGCTGTTCGGCGGCGACCAGGTAGCCAGGCTTATGACGGTATTCAAACTGCCGGAGGATGTGCCTTTGGAACACGGCATGGTTTCGCGGGCCATCGAGCAGGCTCAGGTCAAGGTCGAGGGCTTTCATTTCGATACCCGTAAACACCTGGTTGAATATGACGACGTGCTCAATAAGCAGCGGGAAATCATCTATGGTTTGAGGCGCCAGATTGTGACGGGACAAAATCTCAAGGAAATGATTTTGGAGAAAGTCAAATTGCAGCTTGAGAATCTGGTAAATCTTTATTTCGCCGAAGGTATTTCCTCTGAGGACCATGCCAAAATCATCCAGGAATTTATTACCATTATTCCTTTTGATCCTGAATCCCAGAAAAGGCTGACGGAGCAAACTGCTAAAATTAAAAATCCGGCCGAACTTGCGGAATTTCTTTACAAAGTATCGCTGGACACTTATGCCATGAGGGAAAAACAATTGACTGAACCTGTTCTCAGACAGGTGGAAAAATGGGTCTGCCTCTCAGTGGTCGACAACCTATGGATGAATCATCTGGCAGCAATTGACGATCTGCGGGAAGGCATAGGGCTTCGGGGTTACGGACAGCTGGATCCATTGGTCGAATATAAAAATGAAGCCTTTTCCATGTTTGAGCGTTTGGTTTCCACTTTGGATTCAGACATTGCCCACCGTATTTTCAGGGTTGAGGTCCGCCTGTCGCCTGATCAGGTCCAGGCAGTTAAACATGAGCAGCAGACAGCCATAAGCCGCGAAGCGGAAAAGGAACGGAAGAAACCGGCTGCCAATCTTAAAACTCCCGGCACGCCCAAAAAGCTGGGCCGCAACGATCCCTGTCCTTGCGGCAGCGGCAAAAAATGGAAGAAGTGCCATTACCCTGATATTCCTTAAACAATTTTTATGCAGTTTGTTATTTTTCACGGTTCACTGGGTTCAAATAGAGGGAATTGGTTTTCAGACTTAAAAAATAAGCTGACTGATATGGGACAGGAAGTCATCTGTCCGCAGTTTCCCGTAGATTCTTATGACAAAATTAAGAAGGGCAGTGCAACAAAGCAGAATTTAACCTCTTGGATGGAAACGTTCGAACGGGATGTTCTGCCGCAATTAGATATTTCTAAAAAGATCTGTTTTATCGGTCACTCGTTAGGAAATTTATTCATACTCCATGTGCTTTCAAAACACAAGATTCCGTTGGACTGTGCTATTTTTGTTTCTCCGTGTCTGGATAAGTTAGGTTTGGTTCCTTGGCAGTATGATTTAGTAAATACGGCATTCTATAAAACAGACTTTGATTTTGATGAGCTGATTCGCTTTGTACCTACATCCTACGTTCTTTACTCTGATAATGATCCGTATATAGAACCCCGCCGGGCATTGCATTTTGCCAAAGTAATGGAGAGTTCTCCCATATTCATTAAGAAAGCGGGGCATCTCAACTCGGAAGTAAATCTAAATGAATTCCCGCTGGTGTTTGAACTTTGTGTTACCAGGCTTGATCTTGATCTTTATCAAAGATATACCTTAAGCCGGACGAAGGATTCAATAGCGCAGAATATCATTAATTCGACCAAGAAATTCCTGACAATTAGCCCTGAAGAGGGTAAAGACGAAGGCAGATTCCATTTCATGAACATCAGCAAGAGCGGATTTGCTACGTTTGTCTCCAATGCTGAGGAGTGGGATCCTGAAGATGAGTATTTTACCGAAGGCAGGAAAGCCAGCAGAAGAGGTGTTAGTTTCAGCAGGGTGTTTGTTATAAAAGACCTCCGTCATTTGGAAAGAAAGGTACTGAAGAGACAGATTGAACTGGATATGAACGCCGGGATAAAAGTACATCTCATTTCATTTAGTGATTATAAAAAAATAGATGCTGAAGAGGATTTCGGACTTTGGGATGAGGATTATGTCTGTACGATCAGAAGAAATAAAGACGGGCGTGAACTGGATCTTTTGCTTGATGCGCGAACAGAATCAATTGCAAAGGCTAAAAGCTGGAGAGATAAGATATTGAGCAAGGCAATGCAAATTAAATCTGTGGAAGAGCTGGAAAAATGGAAGAAACGCCGTTAACCTGACATTCCCAGATTAAGAGTCCGAAGCAGTTCCCCCATATTTTTTTTCAGATAGGGATAGTCGTATTCTTTGGGCAGTTGGTGGAACGGGAAGTCGAAGCGGGTAGCTTTGAAATTGGGAAACTTTTTTTGCAGGAAATCCCGCGTAAAATGAAAATCCAGTAAAGGATCGTTGACGGACATGGCGAAATAAAGGGGAATATTTGAGGCAGCCGAAAAGTCTTCCCCCTCGAAATCCGCAGTCAGTATTTCACTGATCTGGACAACGACTGTTGAGAGGGTTTCCGGCGGCAGGTGAAGCAGGGTTTCTTTTATTTCCATCGTTCTTTCCAGCCGGCCGGCAAACTGGAGAAATGAAATTAGACTATTGACGGTATGCTGATTATGGGCAGCGGTCAAAAGAAGCTGCTGGAACTTCGCTTGGGAAAAAAAAGGCAGTAAATTCTTAAGAACAGTCAGTCTGCTTTGTGAATAGCGGAGGGCTTTGTGGGAGATACAGGGTGCATACAGGATCAGGGAACGGATTCTTTCCGGGAAGGCTAAAACCGTTTTTAAGGTCAGGATTCCTCCGAAGGAAAATCCCATGACATTGGCCGTATCAAGCTTCAAAGCATCAAGAAGATCGGTAAAGGTCCGGGCTACCAGTTCGCTTTTATAGGGGACCCGGAAAGCGCTTGAGAATCCGTGTCCCGGCAATTCAAAAAAATATGCGGTATATTTATCACCCATGAACTGCAGCAGGTTTGTCCAGTTGGAAAGCCGGGAGATGGTGGCCGGAAAAATTATTAAAGGTTCGCCCGAGCCGTACTTCATGTAGTGAAGATCAGTCAAAGGCAAACTTACGGTATGGAAAGTGATTTTGTGAGGGAAAAGCCTGTTTAAAAACCCCAGCATAACTTAAGTATAAGACTATTGCAGGGATTTTTTGAAGGCAATTTTCAATTTATTGATTTCTTCCTCATTTTCAGTTCCGCAGGAGATTCTCAAAAAGGGGGTGCCGTGTCTGGTCCAGAGTGAGGTGAGATAAATCCTGGTTGTCGAGAAGCCGAAGCTGGTGCCGGCCGTCAGGTTCACTTTTTCCTTTTTGGCGTAAATTACGGCCTTGCGGATTATATTCTTAAACTTTTTCGGGCTGTTGTTTTTAAAAGAAAGGTTGAAAAAACTGCCGAAAAAACCCTTTTCTTTGAGAACTGGATAACCATGGTGTTGCGGTAAACCCGGATATATTACACTGACGCCGTCAGATACAAGCGAAGCCGTCAAAGACAAGGCGCTCTTCACGTGTCGCAAAAGCCTCTTTTCCAAAAGCCGGCGGTTGGGCGTAGGTAAACAAAACAGGGAAAAATCAGAGATGTTGGTCCCGGCATGTTTGCGGTATTCATAAATGCCGGCAGCATCTTTAGCGTGACAGACGACAACTCCCGCCGTTACCCGATCCAGGCCGAACTGGTGGTATTTGTTCAGGCTTTCAAAGGTAATCAGGTGTACTTTTTTATTGTTTTTGCGCCACATGTATGGCTGGCAGAAGAAAGTGAGGCAGGTGTTGTCGATAACCAGATATAAATCATCCCGCGCCGTACGGTATATTTCTTCGATGATTTTTTTCAGGTCAGGCACGGCAATTTCACTGCTGTTACAGAGGGAATCAAGAAAAACTGCTTTGGGCCGGATTTTTTTAATAAGACTGAGCGTTTTGTAAGTGTCCGTTTCGTCCGTTTCGAAGTATTCTTCCCTGAAAGTGCCTTTGAGTATCTGTTTATACTGAAAGTATGAGGACCGGCCGCAAACAACCGGGCCGTTCAATTTGCCCTCAGATTGCAAATAGGTCAGTACCGTCTGGAAAGCTGCCTGGCCGCTGGCTACCAGAAAAGCGGATAGCCGGAATTTATTTAGGGCATCGATATATTGGGAAATAAATTGTTTTTCGTAATCCTTTTCATCCAGATGGACATCCCGTTTATAGTCATTGACGGTGCCTGATATTTTGCCTGTTTGTCTGCCTGCTGAAGGCATCAACGAGTGATCATAAGAAGGGGATTGCCAATCGGAAGCTATCATAAGCGAAGCAAAATCAGAAACAAGCATCCTTAAAACATATATATCCGGGAAGCCTGATTTTAGAAAATCACTAAATTTCTCATCCAGTTGATTAATTTTTCCGGCTGTTAATTTTTTTTCACCTGGTGATAAAAACCGGCTGAAGCGGGAAAAGACTTTCTGAAAATGCCGGAGCTGCCGGAGTTTGTCTGTGGCAAGCTGATTTAATTCCTTAAGGTTCGCGTCTTTATTACTGTCAGCCTTCATGCAGGAGCGATTTTACGACAAATATCAGGATGATGCCAATCAGAAAGACGGTCAGTTGCTGCCAGGCTTCTTCCTTGCCTTCGCCCGAACGGTGCAACTCGGGAATGAGGTCGGAGGAGGCAATATAGGTAAACATGCCGGCAGTGAAAGCGATGATGATAGGAAGATATATAGTGACAGTCTCAGCCAGAAAATATGTTCCGACAGCTCCGACAAGGGAAGTACCGGCAGAAGCCAGATTGAAAAAAACAATTTTCCGGCGTTCGACTTTTTCCGAAAGCATGATGGAAAAATCGGCAATTTCCTGGGGTATTTCATGGGCGGCCACGGCGATTGAAGTGATAACACCCAATGGCCAGCTGACCAGAAAAGCTCCGGCGATAGCCACACCGTCAATGAAATTGTGGATGCCGTCCCCGACAGAGATCAGGATGGTTGAGGGATGCACGCCTTTGTGCGATCCGTGGTGATGGTGGTACCACAGAAAAAATCTTTCAAAAATAAAAAAAAGAATTATGCCGGTCAGGGCAGCCGTAAACACAGTGGTCGGTTCAGTACCTGACTCTAGACTTTCGGGAAAGAGGTCAAAAAAGGCGGTCGAGAGAAGTACTCCTGCGGCGAAACTGGTCAATATCAGGATTACTTTATCGGAAAGCTGTTTCCTGGTGAGAAGAATAAGGCCTCCGATCAGGGAGAAAATGCTGCCCAGGATGGTAAAAAGAACAATATTAAACAGCATCAAAATGTTTTCAATTTATAGTAATGCAACTAAGTTGCTTTTGTCAAGAGGTATTCAAATAGAGTAATATTTTTGGCATAATGACAATAATGCCCGAAGTGAGAATTATTAAAGCCGACGGACGGAAAGAAAATTTCGATGAAGAAAAACTGCGCCTCTCTATCAGTCGGGCAGGGGTTCCTGAAAGTATGCACCAGGAGGCAGTTGACCATATCCGGAAACTGCTTTACCAGGATATGCCGACAGCAGAAATATACAAACATATCCTGGAATATCTCGGCAAGTCTTCATCTCCGCATTCAGGCAGCCGTTATTCTCTGAAACAGGCCATCATGGACCTGGGTCCGACCGGTTTCCCTTTTGAAAGGTTTATCGCGGCTATTTTGATCCGGCAGGGCTTTAAAGCTGAAACAGATATCATAATGAACGGTTTGTGCGTTTCCCATGAAGTGGATGTGCTGGCGGAAAAGGACAACCGGAAGATCATGATCGAATGCAAATTTCATAACAGAATTGGGACAAGAACCGATGTCAAGGTCGCCCTTTATGTCATGGCCAGGTACCAGGATTTGACCGTAGGCTGGATCAATAAAAACAATGCTTCCAAATTAAAAGAAGTGTGGCTGGTGACCAATACCAAATGTACGACCGATGCCATTGCTTACGCCCAATGCATGGGTATCAAAATAGTCAGCTGGGGCTATCCGGACAAAGGGAATCTGCAGGACCTGATTGAAAAGGACAATTTACATCCCATAACAGTCCTGTCATCTTTAAGCAGCTGGCAGAAACACCTGCTTTTAAATAACCACCTGGTTCTCTGCCGTGACCTTTTGCAAAACAGCCTGGCATTTGACCTGTTGAAACTGACAAACCGGGAACAGGAAAATCTCAATCAGGAGATCGAAGCCTTGTGACGCCCTATAGTTGTTGACATCCCCTTTTTAGTCTGTTATAATCCGCCGCAACCTAAAAATTCTGCCCAATTTAAGTTCACATTATGAAAAACTATTTTTTGCGGGCAGTCTTTTTTTTGGCTCTGATTTGTGTTGTGGTTTTAAACCCTTTATCTGTTTCAGCTGACGGGGATGAAGAAGAGCCGACCCCGACACCCCAGGAAGAGCAGGAAGTATCCGAAGATACTAAAGGCGGAGTGCCTGTTTACGGCGGAACGACTGTTTATGGAGGAGAACCAGTTTACGGCGGCGGCGTCATAGTTTCCAAGTCCGGAGAACTGCTTATCGACAAAATGGTACTTAATCCTGCTACTGACGCATTTGTCGATCACCTTGGACCTACGGATCCCAAGTACCGTTCATTACAGATTGTCACTTTCCGGATCAGAGTCGAGAATTCCGGCGAAGAAAGTCTGGGTGAAGTGGTTGTAACTGACCTTTTGCCTGATTTTGTCGATTTTATGTCAGGACCCGGAAGCTATGATCAGGACAGTAGGAAGCTGACTTTTACCGTTGAAAATCTTGAACCCGGAGAATCAGAGGAATTTCATATCAAAGCCAGGGCTTCCCACCAGGCAACCTTGCCCGAAGAGAAAAACATCGTTTGTCCGGTAAACATCGCCGAGGCGGTCACGGGGGACAGGCAGGAAAAAGATGAAAGCCAGTTTTGTATCGAGAAGGAAATGGAAGTAGAGCAGGTGCCCGAAACGGGCGCGGATCCGTTTATGATTACCGCAATCGGTTCTGCTCTGTCAGCCGGAATCTGGTTTAGGAAAAAGTCCAAGAAAGATTAAATCAGACCCTGGCAGAGAGGGTAGGCAGAGGTACGACCCGATAGACAAGCCAGGAAAATCCTCTTTAACTCTCACTGCCGCGTCTTGCCCATGAAATCATATTCGATAATCATACCGGTATACAACGAAGAAAAACTCCTGCAACCTCAGGTGGAGAGGATTATTTCCGGTATTGACACAAGTCTTCCGCAATCAGTTTTTGAACTGATACTGGCGGAAAACGGCAGCACGGACAGGACTGCTGAAATAGCTTCAAAACTCGCCTCCAAGGATAAGCGGATCAAAGTCATCAGGATTAACCAACCCTCATACGGGCTTGCTTTCAAAGAAGGATTAAGGAAGGCAAAAAATCCGGTTGTTTTCCAGTTTGACATTGATTTTTGGGACATCGGTTTTATCAAAAGGTCTTTAATTAAACTGGATTCCTGCGAATTTGTGGTCGGGTCCAAAAACCTGAACGGTTCGAAAGATTTGAGGCCGGTGAAAAGGAGAATCGTAAGCAGGCTGATGGAGAAAGCCATTAATCTGAGATTTCCGGTTTCCATAAGCGATACCCACGGGCTTAAGGCCATAAAAAAGGAAATGGTTGACCGTTATTTGGACCGGGTGGTCTGTCAAAACCACTTTTTTGACAGTGAGCTTTTGATCAGGATTGCCCTTGACGGTCATCCCTGGCAGGAAATTCCGGTCAGCCTGAAGGAGCTTCGCGGCAGCCGCTTTCCATTTTTGGTCAGGTCGCGCGAGGTTATCAGGGAATTTTTTACGCTTCTGAGCCTTGATCTTAAACCTGAAGTGGTAAAGCTGCCTTATGCTTTCCGCATCCAAAAAGCCATGGTCCAATACTTAGTTCAATTATTTATGTGAATTTAACTCCTCCTCCCAGGTGGAGGGAATATATTTCTCCTGGGACGGTGGAGGTAATTATGATAACAATCCATAGTGACGATTACGGATATAAAATGTATTCGGATAAAAAAATTATCCGTTTATTGCGTTTGGGAAAAATCAAAAGCGTCTCCGTCCTGATGAATATGACCTCCCGTCCTAGGCTAAAGACTTTGGCTGAGTTGGTCAGGCAAAAGCCGCACATCAGGGTTGGTTTGCATCTCAATTTAGTCGAAGGCAAATCCTGCGAGGGCAAAAAGTACATCCCGTCTCTGGTTGACAACCGCGGCAATTTTTATCCTTTAAATAAGCTTGTTTCGAAATTAATGCTCCGGGCTGTTGATGCTTTTCACCTGGAGAGGGAGATCAGATGCCAGATCAGGTTTTTGAAGGCAGCGGGTTTGAAAGTCAGTTTTATTGATTCCCACCAGCATGTTCACGCACTTTCGCCGGTGGCAGAAGTAGTTATGAAGGTAGCCTCAGAGGAAAGAATTGCCCAAATCAGGCTCTACGGAAAAGTTAAAACATATACCCTGATAGCCAAAGCCAAATTGATATTTTTAAAAGCAGTTGCTTATGTTTCATTCAGAATATACGGAAAAAAGACTGGTCTGCCTGTTTCCTGGGAAAAAAGAGGGGAAGAATCCTATACTTTCATGAGCTGGGAGGGGAACGGTTTTGACGTATCCAAAGTCCGGGATAAAAGCCTGGTTTTTGTGACACATCCCTATTTGCCGTTTGATACCAACAAATCATACATGTGGCTGATTTTCTAAGTAGACTAAGATTGACAAATTAGCCTATAGCATGATATACTTCACTACTTTAAATGACTGCCCGATAGACTAATATCGGGCTTTCGGTAAATATTTATGAAATATAAGAAAGCCTGTAGAAATATTAAATATACAGTTTTATCTTGACTTAAGCACCGCCAAGTACAAGCGGTGCTTTATTCTGGGTAAAACCAGAGTACCAAGCACTTTGAAAATTAAATATTTAGAAGAAATCAAAAATATCTTTTGTGTTCAATCCTTGGTGGATTGAATATGACGATTGTTAGGATGAATGGCTTCCAGATTTTTGATCCGTCCTTCAAGAGCATTGCGTTCTTCTTGTCGTCCTTCTTCCCGGGAGTGGAGAACGACATTCTCTTCCTCGGCAGTTTTGACTCGGTTCAGGACTGGATCGATTTTGTTAAAAAGCTCATTTTTCCATTTCTCAAGATTTATAAGGAATGTTGTTTTTAATTCTTCTATATCTTTACTTGTAGCAAGACCGATGAGATCTTTTTTTGTTGCATAATCTTTCAGATCATCTTTGGTAGCAAAGTTTTTCAGATCATCTTTGGTAGCAAAGTTTTTTTTCAGCCAGTTTTTATCAGATTTCGTAAACATATTTCGATAATAATTCATAAAAATAAGTTTGTAAATAAATCAAAGAACATCAATTGAACTTAGAGTTAAACCCTGAGCGATAGTCGAATGGGTTTTACCTTAAGCTCAAAAAGCTTGAGAAACAATCGAATAATTTAAACAAGCCATTTTGCGGTCTGTTTAAATTGCAGATTGATTTGCACTTTAACAACTAGGACGAGAAATTAATTTAATTATCAAATTAATTCTTCTCTCATGGTGAGTGGGTAAAGGAACAGTAAAGCTGTTTTACACCTCCGAGGTGATAAAGCAACGACTTTGGCTCCTCGGACGGTGGAGGGACCAGAAAATTACTGTTTCTCTATCCACTCACCAGCCATTGACGGCAAGGCCGTCACAAATTGATTTACTCAATTGGACATTCCTCTAGGAAAGGAATGAAACCGGACGAGTGAATCAAATAAGCTCCCAAAAGGGAGAAGGTACCTAGGTCACTATACATGAGTATAGTGAGCGCAGAAATGCGTATTCCTACCTAGGAATGTGAGAGGAGGATAACGTGAAGAAAATTGTTTACGTCGTGTTAATCGCTTTAGGCCTCGTTTTGAGCGCCTGCGTCGCTACGGATCAGGACCTTGAAGCAGCAATGAATTCCCAAGCGACCCAGGTCGGCGAGCAGATAAATGAGGCTATTGCGGCTATTCCTACTCAGCAAATGATCAACCCTGATGAGATAGCTGAGCAGGTTATTGAGGCGTTGCCGAAAACCGAGCCGACCCCTGAACCGATGGATCCATACATGAATGTATTGGATCAGATTGTAGATCGGTTAGAACAGATTGGGCAAGGGAATGATCAACTCGCAAAATCGGAACCGTCCATCGACCAGCCCACCGGGCTTTGCCCAACGACTGAAGAGGCAAAGAACCTCACCGGTGTCGATGTTCAGAGGTTGGGGACTGAAAGCTGCGCTTTCGTTTGGAGAGGCGTTTCTGGTGCGACGGTGCAGGCTACTTGCCCTAGTGACTGGGTTTGTACCTGGGATGTAGTCCAGGACATCACAGTCGTTCATGTGGGCGTAGACCAGACCGCTCAAATCAACGCCGGGACGTGGCGTGTACCAGGCGGCTACCCATCGGACGATGCCGTCCACAATGTCTGTGAACTATACCAGAAGGAGAAAGCCTTCGGAGCTTCCGAAGTCCCCTCCTTCGAGGTACGGTTTCAGGCAGCCACAGATGGCGCCGGTGTCGAGGTTGGGCCACGGGCTTGCCCGTAGACCAACAAAAGAGAAGAGACCCAATGGAGACGGGTCTCTTCTCTCCCTTCGGGGAGAGGATTGCAGGTGCCTCAGGCACCGCATGAAAGCCTCCTTCCCACCTATGGGGCACTCTTCGGAGTAGCATCCCTTATGTGAGAAAAGGTTAATTTCATGCAGTGGCCAAAGGCGCTGTGATCCAAAAAAGGTAGCGTAGAACTACCGTAGAGAGTCAGGGACTGACTCAATTCTACCAGTGAGAAACTGAAAAAAAAGTAAAAACTGAATCGGTTAGCCGGTTCCCCTTTTTTACTTTGTACCGCATTCCGGTACATTTTTTTCCAGCATTCGCTGTTCTCGTCCTAGTCCCATCCTTATTACTAAATAATTAGTTATAGAGATGGGACCTTGCACCTTGAAAATGAAGCAATATTTTTTACTTGATCTTTTTATGAAAAGAAAGAAATTGGTCGCGGGATAAACCTGATTGGCGGAGAATGCTTTGCAGAGTGCCTTTGGGAATTGTTACTTTAGTATGCCAGGGAACAGTAACGAATTTATTTCCATTTCTTCGACTTTTTCGTTCTTTTTAATTTTGACAGGTTTTTTATCTACGGGAATAGAATCGCCTTGTTCCAATTTTGAAAGAATTACCAGTTCCATAGCATCTTGAGCCATGAACCGGGCTTCTTCAAAAGAGCATCCGAAAGTATGTATTTCCGGAAGTGCCGGAACTGAAACATTATAAACTTCAGAATCATCTTCTTCAGGTGTAAATACAGTTGTGAATTTATGGAATCGCATACAATTATTATATCAACATTATGGCTGAATTGCTATATGGTTGAATGGTTTTAAACAATTTAACTATGCAACAATTTAACCATATCATTTTATTGACAACTATAGGATAGTTTAGTAAAATTAAAGGTTAATTCTGCCCTTACTGACGCTCTGTTTCTAGAGATGAAGTAAGGGTATTTTTGAAAGGTGGTGAAAATTCTATGAGAACTGATGTAAAAGATGTCGGAATGGTCATTATGGGATTGGTTTTGATAGTCACTGCTTTTATGGCTTTACAGCGTGTCGATAAATTCATGCAGATAAGAGCCATGGCTGAATGTTCCCAGGCAGCCAACTTTATATTTGAGGAACGAAGCAATGGCGAAAACGGAAATCAGACCACTTCAAGAACTATGGAGCCGAATCACGGCTTTTATAAGACATGTATAGAAGATATGGGTTATACGACAAAAATCGCAACTGAGTGACATTTGGAATCAGAGGTTGGTTGCGAGGTTATGCTTCGCAACCGGCAACGGAAAGCCAAATGAATTTATAAATATGAAAACAATTTCTCTTGTCATACCGGTTTATAACGAAGAAGCTAGACTGGACAAGACTTTCAGTTCACTGGCGAGTTTCAGCTTGCCGGGCGGACTTATGCTGGAAAAGGTCATCTTTGTGGATGACGGTTCGACTGACGGGACTGTTAAAAAGATTAAAGAGTTTATTAAAAGCTCCACCTGGGAGGAGTCATGGCTTCACTCCGTTCAGCCTGCCACCGTCCCAGGAGGAGCTAAAACCAGCACCATCCCTGGAGTTAGTGTAAATCTGCAACTTGTCTCATATAAGGAGAATAGGGGAAAAGGGTATGCCATTGCCGCCGGAATGAAGGAGTCGACTTCCGACTATTCTCTTTTTTTGGATGCGGATATGTCGACTGACCTGAGCGAGGTCAGGAAATTTATGCCGTCCATAAGAGAAAGAATTCCCATCATCATCGGTACCCGGAAAAACAGTCACTCGACAGTTGTGCGCCACCAGCCGTTTATCAGGGAATCCTTAGGTAAGGCTTTTACTTTACTGTCCAATTTAATCCTGAATACCTGGGTGAGCGATTTTACCTGCGGTTTTAAAGCCTTTTCGAGAGAGGCCAAGGATGCCCTCTTTCCCAATCTTAAGATTGAAGACTGGGGATTCGATGCGGAACTTATGTTTTTGGGCAGAATAGCGGGTTTTGAATATAAAGAAATTCCGGTAATCTGGAGTGATGACAGAAGGAGCAAGGTTAATATTATAAAAGACGCCCCTAAATCATTCTGGGATTTAATCTATATCAGAATAATGGATGTTTTTGGGTCTTACGAGACAGGTATTAAAAGAACGGAATTAAGGTGGTTCCAAATGCTGGCAAAAGCGGTTAAGACGATTAGATCTTATCTTTTTTAATTTAGGAAAATAACGGTATGACTGTAAAGTATGAAAATTGCTGCTGTTGCTCTAATTTTAAGTCTCTTTTTATCAGGGATACTTTATATAAATCCTTCAAGCAGGTTAATCGGCGACGGCGGTGACAATTACCAGTATTTCGGTTTTCAGTATCTGGTATCTGAAAATCTCAAAAGCCTCAAGGCGCCATTTTCCCCGACTGATATATTCCGTTACCCGGTGGGATTCGACCTATCATACGGTTTTGACGGCGTCCTTCCGGTTATGACAGGAGCCTTATTAGGTTTAGTTATTCCGCATGTCCTGGCCTATAATCTGACTGTACTCGTTCTTCTTATTGCCAATGCGGGTTTTTCCTACCTGTTTTTTTATAAGCTATACAGGAATAAATTAGTTTCAGTCATAGCGACGGTTTTTTATGCTTATTCTCCCTTTGTTTTAGCCAGAATCAACAGCCATTTAAACCTTGCTTTTACCGGTGGGTTTCCCTTATTAGGATACAGCCTGATAAGTTTATTTTCCAGAGTAAAGGAAAATAAGCCGAGGACCCAACTGGATTATCTTTTGGTGACCGTAGGACTCATAACAGTCGTTTTCGGTTCACTGCAATACGGATTAATACTTATTGAGATAATAACACTGGCGGTGATATTTTTTGTGATTTTTAATTCTAGAATAGCGATTTCATATTGTCGCCAATTTCTCGGTTATTTGAAGCAAGATAAGTTCAAAATTTCTGTTAGCCTGGCGGTGCTGATATTACTGGCAGCCTATTTTTATCAAGGATATTTTACCCACCTGAGTGACGTATTTACGCATACTTCAGCCAAATCTTCGGAAATTTACGAATGTTGTTCGCCTTCTTGGACGGATATTTTTGTGCCAAACCAATACTCAGGTACTATCTGGCAAAAATTGAATCCATCGCCAGATTCCATTGAAAAAGCAATTTCGATCGGCATATTTGAATGGCTGATTTTCAGCTTGGCTGCCTTCTTTTTTATCAGAAGGGGAGTTTATTGGCTGATAATAATTTTGGCACTTTATATTTTATTTGTTCTGAATTTGTTGCCGTTGCCATTTATTCCGGAACCTGGCAGGCTGGTCGTGATTTTTTCGCTGATTGCTTCAATATTCAGCGGTTATTATTTATTGAATCTAAAACGGAAACTGTTATATGTGGTACTGTTGGTGATAATACTGGAAAGGTTTTTCTTCAGGATATATTCTTCTTCTGTGATAGACACCCAGGTTTCCTCGGTGGTCAGGGCTTTAGACGGAGAAGCGGTTTTAAATATGCCAATTAACGAGACGGACAGCTACAAAAGCACTTTACCATACTTTTTCAATAAGAAAATCATCGATGGTTATTTCCATTACACGGCCGATGGAGATAAAAGTAAATCTTTCATTAAAAATACGATGCTTCAGAATCTGGAATGCGGGCAGGAATACTCTTATACTGAAAATAGCATCAATAATAACTATCAGGAGGAGTTTCTTAATTTTTTGAAAACTAATGGTATATACACTTTAGTTTTATTCAAGAAATTAAATAATGAACAGTTTTACTTTGAAGAATGCAGATCAATGAGGAGTTGGTGGTATCGCAGGATGCCTGAAACCTTAATAATTGATAAAACAACGGAAGATATCGGTATAAATAATTATGAATTATCATACCGCGATATTTTTGAGTTCGAAATTTATTTTCCTTACCGGGGGATTTTTGAACTAACGGGTATTTTATTGGATCCGCCGAATTTAACAAATACAACTGTCTATTTACCGATGAATAATCTAATAAAACCGGATTGGATTGTTGGATCAAGCGGTCTGGAAAGCAATTTTGCCGATCCTGTATTAATCGAAGTACATTCCGGAGACAAAATAATCATATCTTCTGACGGGAAATTAGCTGATACAGTTTATTTAACAATATTTTACAAATTTGAAAAAACAGGATCTGTTTTCACAAAACCGGCTTTCAGAAAAGTTTTTACCAGTAATGAACATGAAGTATACGATTTAAACTGATGATGGAAAATAAACTATTGGTTGTTTCAAGTTATCCCGAAAAAGGCTCAGTGCACGGAGCCGGCACTGTCGGTATTGCCTCATATACCAAAAATACTCTGCTGAATATTCTTAAAGCGGCAAAATCATCTGGCAGCGGGTTGAAATTAACCGTTTTAGCCGAAAAATTGGGGAAAGGGTCGGAATCTGAATACTATGAAAACGGTCTCGAAGTCAAAAGGATCTGGAAAAGAAGCAGTCTGCTGTCCTATCTTTCGATAATTGCCGCCTGCCTGAAAAGTGATGCCGGTAAAATTCTGGTAGAATTTGAAGTTTCCATGTTTGGCGGACCAATATATCTGCTTTTATTTCCAATGTTTCTGAGAGTGCTTTCTATGCTCGGTAAACAGGTATATTTTATTCCTCATCAGATAATTGTTGATATTAATGAATTATCCGGTCATATAGGCATCACTCAAAATAGTTTTTCATCTAAATTTTTCAACATTCTTATCAGGATGTTTTTTAACTTGTCTGTCAAATCGTCCTACAGAACGATTGTTTTCGAGGATGACTTTAGGAAATTATTCGATATTAAATTACAGGAGAAAATAACCGTTATTCCACACGGTGTTGAAGCGATTAAACCGGCTTTAAGTTATCAATCAGCCAGGGAAAAATTAGGTATTAAAAAAGAGACGGTCCTGTTGTATTTCGGCTTTATTGCCTGGTATAAGGGAGTTGATTGGATAGCGGAAAAAATCGTGAATTCTGACGTAAAATTAATCATTGCCGGTGGAACAAATCCGAATCACCGGGACAAACCATACTATATGGAATATGTAAAAAAAATTGATGAATTAGCCCTTTCATCAAAAGGAAGAATAGTGGTTACCGGTTTTGTAGGTGAAGAAAAAATTTCTCTGTATTATCAGGCCGCTGATCTGGTTGTTTTTCCATACAGGACTTTTATGTCATCCTCTGGTCCGTTAGCCATGGCTTTCACTTACGGTAAACCGGTCATTTTATCCGAAGCAATTTCCGGCTATATGAATACGGCTGATTTTCAAAAAGCAATGGAGAAAGCCCGTTTAACTTCGGAAGATATGTTTTTCCCCTTAAGTGATTACTCATGGGAAAAAAAATTAAAAAATCCGGATTTGAAAATTATGGATAAGTTAAAAGTCTTCAGCAATTTAATGAGAGAAAAAAGGGACTTCGGCAAAATTGGCCGTAGGTATTATGAATATATTTTTAAAAATGAACAAATATAAGATCATTATTATCGGGTTAATACTGGCTTTTATTTTCTCCAGGATTTATTCAATCAACCCGTATAAAGAATTGCTCGGTGATCATGGAGATAAGTATGAATTTTTTAATTTTATGTACCTGGTTGGAGAAAATCTTAGATCAGGAAAATATGCCCTGGAAAAAACCGATATTTTACGTTATCCGAACGGATTCGAGTTAAGCCACGGTTATGATGGCGTCTTATCAACCTTTAGCGGTGCCTTACTTTCATTTATCCTGCCGCTCCCTTTAGCATATAACCTCGTGATAATTTTAATCCTTTTCCTGAATTTTTATATAACTTATTCATTTTTCAGTACGATTTCAGAATCTGGATTATTCGGACTTTTCGCCGGTATTTTTTACGGTTTCTCACCTTATGTGATCGCCAGAATCAACTCACATCCTAATTTGGCCTTTATTGGCGGTTTCCCTTTTTTGGCAAAAGCATTTTATGATTTTTTCAGAAATAAAGGTAAAGCAGGATTTATCGCTTATTTCAACATCATCTTCGGTATTTTATTAATCGCTTTCGGATCATTGCAATATTTAATCATAGTATTTTGGTTTTTCCTGTTTCTTCTGACCGGATATTTGCTTTTATATCCGAAAGACAGCCTGGCCGTCATAATATATTATCTTCAGATGGCAAAAGTTAAAGTAAGAAATAAACCGGAAGTGTTTTATTTTGTCCTGTTACTTAATGCAATAATCGCTTTATATTTCTTTGGCGGATTTGCCAAGGGTATAATCTTTGGCAGTTTTGTTTACCCCTTTAATTATGGAAGGTATGTTCAATGCTGTCTCCCGCAGTTGTCTGACATTCTAATTCCAAATCAGTATATTAATCTTCTATATTCGAAATTGAATTTTTCTTCTGCCTCAATAGAGAAGGTAATCAGTCCTGGACTGGTAGGCTGGATAATCTTCATAATATTTTATTTCAAGGAAAAAATAAACCGCAGAAAGATATTTATTTTATTGTCATTGGCAGTCTATCTGATAGCCACCTTAGGTATGATTCCATTACCTTATTGGCCTGAAGGCGGAAGAAGTATTGTTATTTTTTCCATTTTGATACTGGTATTTATGTCGGTGATTCCTTTTTTCAAACTCAAAAAATTTATTTATCCGTTAATACTTTTAATGTTATTGGAAAGACTGACTTTTACTGTTCACCGGACATTTGCATTGCCGTTTATGGAGAGTAAAGTCGCCGCTCAGCTACCCGAAAAAGCAATTTTAAATATTCCATTATCGGCAACTAATGCCTTCCGGAGTGTTTTACCGTACATGACGCATAAAAAAATTGTTGACGGCTATTTTCATGACACTGCTGAAAATAAGAGCACGTTGTCCTTTTTTGAACAGGAATATACCCAAAGGTATATTTGTGATTCAGAAAAAGTGCATAAAGATAAATTGCTCTATGTCGATAAAAATTTTAATGACACGTTGGCTCTTTTAAGAAATTTTGATATCAGAAGCATTATTATCCATAAAAACCGCCAATACGAGAAATTTTATTATGATGAATGCAGTAATGTAAGATATTGGTGGTATAACCTAAATCCTGAAGTAATTGTTCTTAAAACTGATACTCACGGTGTTGTTTCTTCTTCCATAAAATTAATAAAATACCCATCTTTGAAAACCGGGTTTTATTTTCATAAGGATGGAGAATTCATACTGGATGGGATTCATATTGCTCCCGGCATTTTTACGGATGCTAACATTAAAGTAAATAATTCACTTTACGGTTTGAAATGGAATTCTGTCAATGAGGGGATTAATACTGTTTTTGAAGCCCCTATGGTTTTACAAGTCAATGCAGGTGAAGAACTGATTCTTTCCTCTGATATGAAGTTTGATGATACCATCTATATAAATTTCTATTATTCATTTGAAGCTGATGAGAATTCGCATGAAGTAAAAAAGCCGATAGAGCGGGTTTATTTGTCGAGTGATTATGAAATTTTCCGGGTAAACTGACGGTATTGCACATGTTGAACAGATTATTGAATTTCTTCAAAAAACCTCAAATGATAATACTGGCCTTGGCCGTGGCGGTAGCCTGGACCAATTACAGGCCGGGGACGGTTCTTTCAGGCTGGGATAACCTGCATCCTGAGTTCGGTTTTGACATAAACCTGAAGCGTTCATTATTTGCCGTCTGGCAGGAATACCAGGGATTGGGTCTCCTGGGCGGGATGGGGCATGCCGCGGATCTGATAAGACAGATTTTTCTTTACCTGATTTCCCCCTTTATTCCGGTGCAGTTTATCCGTTATTTTTTCCATTTTCTGATGCTTTTCGTAGGTCCTTTGGGACTTTATCATTTTCTTTTTTACCTGATACCGTCCCGTCATGTCATGAGGAAATGGGGAGCACTGGCAGGAGCTTTGTACTATTTGTTCAATCTGGCCACAGTCCAAATGTTTAATGTACCGTTTGAACCTTATTCAGTCCACTATGCTTTTTTACCGTGGTTATTATATTCAACTGTCCGCTTTTTCCGGCAGGGTGGCTTCAAGAATTTTTTGGGAGTAGCCCTGATAAATTTTCTGGCGGTTCCCCAAAGCTACATAGGAACATTTTTTCTGGTTTATTGTCTGTCTCTGTCATTACTGGCCGTCCAGTTTTTTAACCGGAAATATTTGCGCAGAATCATCGTTTTATTTCTGACGGTTTTTATTGTCAACGCTTTTTGGCTTTTGCCTAATATTTATTTCATTGTCAGGAAAATCGAAGTCAATACACAAGCCAAAATAAACCGCATGTCGACAGAGGATATGTTTCTCAGAAATAAGAAGTTCGGCGATTTGGAAAACGTCCTGCTTCTGAGAGGATTTTGGTTCGACAATACCGAAATAAATACTTCCGGCGGACTTGAGTACCAGTTGCAGGACTGGTTAGATTATCTTAAAGATCCGCGATTGCAGACGGTAGGTTTTATATTCCCCCTTTTGGCTATAATTGGTTGTTATTATGCCTATAGCGAGAAGAAAGGCAAAAGCCGACTGCTTTTGCCTCTTGTCGTCTTCAGCTTTTCCATTCTGGCAAATGATGCCCCTTTTTTCAGTTATCTGGCAGGCATCTTTAACAAAATTCCGCTTTTTTCCCAGGTATTCAGATTTCCTTTTACTAAATTATCCATCCTGCATATAACAGGACTGGCTGTTTTTTACGGCATAGGAAGTCTGTGGCTGTCTGAAAAAGTACTGCCCTTCCGCAAAATAAATTTATTGATGATCCTCCTGATTTTCCTGCCGGTTTTTTATTGCCTGCCGGTATTTTCGGGAAGGCTTTTTTATTACAAAGTACGGGCTGAGATTCCCCGCGAATATTTTGATCTTTTTAATTATTTCAAAAAAGTGCCCTCTACTGACAGAATTGCCAATTTCCCGCAATATACTTTTTGGGGATGGACCTTTTACCGTTTCAATTACTCAGGGTCCGGTTTTATCTGGTACGGATTAGAGCAGCCTGTGATGGACAGGGCGTTCGATGTCTGGAGCAGGGAAGATGAGAATTATTTTCATGAGATTTCTTATGCCATATATTCGAGAAATCTATACTTATTTGAACAAACTTTGCAAAAATACAAGATCAAATGGGTATTATTTGATGGCAATGTCATCAGTTTTTCCAATTCACGTGAATTATATAGAGACCGCCTGCAGACTCTTATTTCCTCATCGGCAATAATCAGGAAGGACAGGACTTTCGGCCGCATATCCTTATACCGGGTTGAGACAACTGAAGAAAACATCCGTTTGACGGACATTTTGCCGGGGGTATCGCCGGATTATATTTCAGGCAATCTTGATATGGCTTATCTGGAATCGGGTGATTATAAAAGTGATGACGGAAAAAGGATTGATGCTGACAGGATTCATTATCCTTTCAGGTCACTATTTTCCGATACATCCAACGTCCGTCATGAATTTACCATTACGGAGACTGAAGAGGATTATATTTTCACATCTGTCATACCGGGCGAATTCAGAAACCAGGAGCTGAGGATACCTCCAACGGATGCATCGGACTTTCTGGAAATTGACAGCCGTGATCTGTCAAAAACAACCGCAAAAAATTCTGATATTTACCTGGACAGTCAAATATTAGCCTCTGTCGGAGACAAGGATTTCAATAATGGAATTGTATTGCCTGATTTTGAGCGGGGAATTTTGGAAGTAAAAATACCGAAAATAAAAGGCTATTACAGTTTTGACAGTTATTTAACCGATTCGATTTCATCGGTCAATCCTTTTACCTGCGAAAAACCGGACCCAGAGCTGAATATATATGAAAGAATAATTGAGTTCGATAAGCCGTTTTTAAGAATGACCAGCCGGGACGGAATTTATTGTCTGAATTATGAAACCGACAGGCTCTCGCATCAATTGGGTTATTTAGTCCGGGTCGAAAGCAGAAATATCAGCGGCAAGAGTCTATATTTCGGGATTATTAATAATAATTCCAAAAGATCCGATTTGGAGGTAATGCTACCTCGTAAGGATAAGCTGATTCCTTCGGATTTTGATGTTTCCTATCTGATAATTCCTCCGATGGAAAATTATGCTTTAGGATATCTTTTCAATATCAGAAATATTTCCATAGGGAGACAGGAGACGGCAAATGATATCGGCAGAATTACAGTAAATCCCATACCATATAATTTTCTTTCAGAATTAAAACTGGTCAAACCAGGGCAAAAGCGTACGACAATTCCACTTAATGATATAACTGTTGTCCATCCGCACCCGGATAAGTATTTAATTGAATTTAATGAAATTCCGGACGATACATTCACCTTAATTCTTGCCCAAAGCTTTGATGATGGTTGGAAGTTGTATGCTAGAGATCAAAACGGTAAAAAGGAAGTCGGCCGGCATCTTAAAGTCAATAATTGGGAGAACGGCTGGGAAATAGACGGCAGGGATTTTGACGGCGGAAAACTTGAAATTTTATACAGGCCGCAAAACTTGGAAAAGGTAGGAATGTATCTTTGGTTGGTATTGCCGCTTATTTTTCTTTTATATTATCTGAAAAACCGCAGAGAATCATCTGTACACAAACGGTAATAATTGAACTATACTCATCTTAATAAATGAGGAAGTTTGCCCTCTTAATTATTCTGACAGCAGTTGCTGTAATAGCGGGTTTGGGTTTGCCGTCGCAACTCAGGACTGCCGCTTTTAATTTGGGAATGTTGTCGGAGGAAATTGCCATTTCCGGAACAGGCTCCATGTATCCGACTTTTCCCAAAAGCACGGGAGTATCGGATGAGGATGCATCCCGGCAAACCGTAGCGACACCGAGAATGAAAAAATATCCGGCCGGTTTAAAGATCTTCGGACAGAGTTTTTTTAGCTACAAACTCGGCCGCGGCGACATCGTAGAATTTGAAAACGAAATGACCCGTAAAATCACCAGGGATAAATACCGGGAGGCGACAGGCTTCGTCAAAAGGATTGTCGCTTTGCCGGGTGACGAAATTGAGCTTCGGGACGGTTATGTCTATCTGTCCGGAGAGAAAGCGGAGGAACCGTATACAGCCAAACCGCGCAGCACTTACGGGGGTGCTTTTCTGTCCGATTGTAATACCGTCAAAGTTCCGGCAAATTATATTTTCGTCATGGGCGACAACCGCAAGGCCAGCCTGGATTCGCGGCATGATCTGGGTTTTGTGGCGATAAATGATGTCCATCATGTCCTGCCGCTTTCAGAACAGGATAAATACCGGAACAACTGGCGTGACATATCAGCCGACGGAGAGTATGCCCACTCACCGACTTTGAATGAGTCTGATTTTGTGGAAGCCTTAAATGAGGTCCGGCAATCGAAGAAATTAAAAGCTCTGGCAAATGACGGGAAGCTGGTGCATTCTGCCAGGATCCGCGGTTTAAGCATATTAAAAACTGATGATTTTTCAACGGAAGCAACCAGAAGCGGGGTTGACCTTTCCCGTTCCATCCGCGAATCAGACTATAAGAATATCATCTTCGGAGAGCTCTTTACCCGCGGATTTTATGAGAGTGAAGAGCTGATGGAAAATTTCCGGGAATTTCCCGATTCTTCTGAAATTTTATACTCAACCGAATACCAGGATATCGGTGCGGCAGCGGTAATCGATGAAATAAATGGTTGTCCGACGCAGGTAATCGTCATCCATCTGGGAGGTTACCAGGATCCCGAATACGATCCGGATGATGTAGCCAGCTGGAAAAAACTGGTGGAAAACCTGACATCAATCATTCCTTCCTGGGAAAATTTGAGGACCGCGGAAAATGTAAACCGGGAAAAACTGGAAAGGCTACTCGATCTTTTGGCACAGCGCCTTTCCAACGCCGGGAAAATTTACAGCCGACTCTCCCAAAACCAGTGGTTGTCCGCGGATGAGGAAAAATTCGTCCAGGCCGATAAAGAGCTGCATACCGAAGCGGAAAATATCATTAATGAATTGAACCGTCAATGAAAAAGACCAGCGGGTTTATTTTTCCTCTAATGTTGTTCGCATTACTGGCGGTCATTTTTTTCGGTAAAACGCTCATTCCCGGAAGCGGAAAGATAATCTATGGCGGAGACCTTTTGTCCCAATTTTATTACTGGAAAGGCTTTTTAAAAGACTCATTGCTTTCAGGTTTTGTCCCTTTTTGGAACCCCTATCTATTTTCCGGAACGCCCTTCCTGGCACATCCCTCTACCGCTTTTTTTTATCCGGCTACTTTCATTTATCTGTTGTTTCCGCTGAATATTTCTTTCTCACTGGTAATCGCCATCCATCTTTTGATCGCCTTTGCCGGCATGTACCGTTTGGCCGGACGCTATGCAGATCCCATTTCCTCAGCCGTTGCGGCAGCTGTCTTTGCTTTCAGCGGTTATTATAGCGCCAGAATTTATGCCGGGCACATCGATTTGCTGACAACCAGCATCTGGCTTCCCTGGATTTTTCTGGCACTTATTTCCCTTTTGGAAAAAGGATTCACAAAAAAAAGATTTATAACGGCTGTAACGGTATTGTCTCTTCTAATTCTGGCCGGTTACAACGCCTATTTGGTTTTCAGCGCTGTGACGGCAGGGTTTTTCGCGGCTTATTTTGCGTATACACAAAAATCCCTACGCCCCTTTTTAATTACGGCGGGTGTATACCTGACTGCTTTGGCTTTGACGGCTGTCCAGTGGCTGCCGACCTGGCAGCTAACCGGGCAGTCTATCAGGGCAGGCGGTTTTCCTTATGATTTGGCTTCCTGGGGCTCCCTGTCCATTTCCTCGTTGGATCTTTTCTTCACTCCTTTTAACCGGACAAGTCTGGACAGGATTACTTTCAATTTAGGCGGGGGGCCTAAAGTTAATCCTTTTGATCATTTTACAGGCAGTCTGCCTTTAATTTCAGTTGGGTTTTTTTCAGCTGTATTTTTGTGGCGGAAATTGGGCAATAAAAAGGGAAAGGCCGTGCACCCTCATTTTTGGCTGTTTACCGGCATTTCCCTTTTTTTTCTGTGGATAGCCCTAGGGCCGAACGCGCCTTTTAACCTTCATTATTTTCTCTATACGTTTTTGCCTTTCTACCGTTTTATCCGCATTCCCATCCAGAATCTGATTATCCCGGTAGTATTCGTACCGGTTTTGACCGGCATTGTTTTATCCAAAATAAAATACACTAATTTTAAATTGATTATAGGTTTTTTGATGATAGGGGAGCTGATTTTATTCAGCCGTCCATTTGTTTTTCTGACCAATTTGCCGGCTGCCGATACAAAGCTTTTGACTGACATTAAGACCGGTGAAAAAACTGGCCGGTTTATGCCCGGTTTCAGGGTAGTCTCACCGCTTCTGCAAAAAATCGACATGAACGCTCCCATGATGCATAAAATTTACAGTACCTCGGGATACGATCCGGTCATCCTGAAAAATTACCACCGTTTTGCAGATAGCGCCAATAAAAATCCGGGCAGTTCCATTCTCTGGTATAACGTGGAAATTCCTCCTCTTTCCGCTGATCCGGCCATGATGAATTTTCTTGGCGTCAAGAGGATCCTACTGGAAAGTACACAAATTAAGAAAAATAATTTCAGTCTGGTGAATTCTTCGGCGGATTACGCCATATACGGCAATTCGAACTCCCTCCCCAGATTTTTTCCGGTTAGCCAGATCATTTGGACTGATAATGATGACAAGGCTGCCCGGCTTATTTCAGACCGGGAAGCAGACCTGATTTCGTCTGTTGTTCTCGAAGGATCAGCAGGAGGCGATAAAACTGCCGGTGACTGTTCTACTACCGGAAAAGTCAATCTCCTGGAATACCTCCCGAACAGGATTAGATTAACGTCTGATTTTGACTGTCCTGTCTGGCTTTCCTCCAGTGAAGTTTACTATCCGGGCTGGTCGGCAAAAATTGACGGTAAAACTACGCGTGTCATAAGGTCAAATCTTGCATTCAGAACAATATTTTTACCCGCTGGATTCCATCAAATTGAGTATATTTATCACCCAATAATTTATTTATATGCTGGTGTCATTTCATTAATATCATTTATAGTTCTGGTTGTTGTAATGAATATTAAGCATGAAATTAAGCCATAAATTAACCGGCCTTATAATCTTTCTTTTTTACCTTCTAATCAATCTGATCATACTGCCTGACTACGGATTGTCCTGGGATTATCATAACCACTATTATGCCGGCCTCTACCATTTGGGTCTGCCATTGCCTGCCGAGAATACGAAAATCCCTTTTTCCGATCCCGATCCCAGACTGACAGTAAATGACCCGTTCGGACCTTTTACTCAAATTATTCCGGCACTCTCCCAGACAATTTTTTATAATAACTGGAATCTACTACCAATGGATGTTTCCTATAATCTGCCGATGGTTTTCTTCGGCAGTTTGGGCCTTTTGATTCTCTATTTTTTTCTGTTAGAAATATTCGGCTTTCTGGAAGCTGTAATAGGTACCATAAGTTTGGGACTTATGCCGCCATATTTTGCCTATCTGCACAATAATATGAAGGATATTCCTAACGCAGTCATGTTTGCCCTGGCAGTGTACCTCTTTTACCGATTTACTCGGAATTCCAGTCGGCTATCGCTTGCCCTGGCTTTGGTTGCTGCTGCCATTGCTTTTAATTTCAAAATAAACTCCGTTTTTGTACCTGTGGTGTGTTTCCTTTATTATTTGACGTTCGGTAATAAAAACAATCGGCACATCTTCAAATATTTCCTATTGGTTGTTCCGGCAACGCTTTTGTTGTGGTGGCCTTTTTGGCAGGATCCGTTGGCAAAACTGTTGCAGATGCCATCATTTTACTCCGGTAATACTTTGGGCATGTCCGTTCTTCTTAACGGCAACTTTTACCAATCCGGATTCAACATCCCGATTTATTACCCTTACTGGTATTTATTGATATCAACACCTCCTCCCATTATCATCCTGTCTTTAATCGGAGTTTTTGTCTGTACCAGAAATATATTAAAAGGAAAGCGTGAATTCTCGCTTTTTATATTCTGGTTTTTTGTGCCTTTAATAAGATACCTCAGTCCTACTGCTGCGGCCATCGACGGTGTCAGGCATTTTATGGAAGTTCTTTTTCCGCTGGGTTCATTTGCAGCAATCGGCGGTGCAGCGGTTTACAGAATCATGACAAAAAAAATCAGGCAGAAATATCCGGTCACAATTCTGTTTTTATCGGCCGCTTTTTATTCTGTTTTGATATTAATAGTTTTTCATCCATACCAGGCCAGTTATTTTAATTTTTTAACCGCTGGAATTTCCGGGGCACAGGATAAGTACGACATCGATTTCTGGGGTACTCCCCAAAAGGAAGCGGTTCTCTGGCTGAATGGAATTGCCCCCCGCGGATCATTTATCCATGTTGTCATGGCTCAAAGTACGGCGGCGACATATCTGAGAGAGGACCTTCTGGAAAATCTGAATAAAAGATCTATTAACGACAGCGATTATACGGTCCTTCTCAACCGCCGTTCATTTTTTCCATTTTACAACGTTGAAAGTTTCAAGAATGAGAAAATCCAAAAAGAAAAAGTACTTTTCAGTGTTACCAGATATGCAGTACCTTTAGTCTGGGTGTTTGCCAAATAAAAAGATGCTATTTCTTATTTTGGTATATCCGGACGAGCGGAACATTATGAACAGTCAGGGAAAAAACCGGCTGCCGGGACGACATATAAGAGTTTACGGCATACCAGTTATAGAAGGATTGCCTGTTTAAAATAACGGTGTAATCAGAGGTGGTATAGACTGAATCATCCCTGATGCCTAGATTGACAGTTCCTAACCGGTCTTTCAGGTCCTGCCTCAAATAAAGGCGGGCGATGTCAGGAGCCATAGCAACCGTAATTTTACTGTTTAAGGGGGCATGTTGATTCAGCCAGGGAAGTGCCTGTTTATAAGCGTTAGCCCAGAATTCAATATCAAATTTATTCTGTGCTCTGTTAATTCCTCCTACGGCTTCACTGAAATAGCTGGTTTGATGGGGATGGAAAGTGACTACCGGAATTAACAAATAGATGAAAAATACAGTATAAGCAGCCCGTTTATAAAATAACGGCAGGCGATTAAAGATCGTCAGTGTTCCTATTCCCGCAAGCAAAGACAGCGGATAAAGCACTTCCATGAAGTGCCTGACGTCATCGATGACAGCCATCCCCGGTTTGAGATATCTGGAAAGCGGCAGAAAAAACCAGAGAACCGTAAACAGAGCTGCTTTGCTCTTAAAAATAATCCTTACGACCAGCATAAGTCCGATAAGCGCGGTAAGGATAATTAAAATAGGCGTGGTAGCCAGAAATATTCCTAATGGGTAATGCCAGGGGACGTTGTTGCCCGAATAAACGGTTGATCCGAAATAGAGAAGCGGCATGTTGGTAGTTGAAGTAGTGTAGGAATGAGTCGCTTCAGCCAGGCGCGCAAGGGGATCCGGCCAAAAAATTGACCAGAGGAAAAAGGCAAATAGCGGAGCCAGAAAAAAATAAAGATGAACGTAAGAATTTAACTTCTTTAAACGGATTTTCCCGGTGAAGATCCGGATCAGCAGCCAGGCAATTGCAATAAAAGGAATAAAAACCGCATTTACTTTACTGTTAAAAGCCAGTGCAAATGCCAGCACGGAAAATATCAGTTTTTTAAAAGATGGTTTATTGACCAAAGCCCAGAAACAGTATAGCGAGAGGGTAAAGAAAACTGCCTGCGGTATATCTTTCATATTGTTATGGAGGTGTCCGAAATACCTGGGCAGTAATGCCAGGATTATCGCGGAAAATAATCCGGTTTGCCAATTAAAAAGAGACGAGGCAAAGAAAAATAAAACCAGAATGCCGGTACTGCCCAGTACAACAGAATAAAGATTATAAGCGCTGTTCCAGGGCAACCAACGTAGACGGTCGGAAAATAATATTTTGCTTAAAACCGGCAGGATATCCGACAACGGGGGAGACGGGCCAATTTTAAAACCTGTTTCAGTTGTCCTGTCCAGATGGAATAAACCGGCATTATAATGATAGGAAAAATCCCAGGTTACACCGTAATCTTTTAATAAAAATACATTTGCCAGCAAATATATAAAAAAAGCGGCAGCAACCAGAAGGGATTGAGTTTTCGTCATCGGTTTATCATCAGGCTGACCACGGTTCGTGTATAATTTATAAGCATCGGCAGGAATCTGGATTTGCTTTTTCCGCTGAACCTTTCCCGATAAAAAGCCGGAATTTCGATAATTCTTATTTTTTGCTTTTTCAAATAAAACAGCAACCTGATAAAATAATCGCCGTAACCGGAAAATATTTTATCCTTTGGCAATCCTTTCAGAATACGCCGCCTGATCATAAAATAACCGCAGAGGTTGTCATTTGTAGGCAACCGCAAAACAAAACGGACAAGGCGGTTATACCAAAGACTAAAAAGGTTCCGTAGGGGATCAGCCATGCCGCCGCCTTTGACATATCTGGAACCGATAACCAGGTCATATTTGCCCGTTAAAGAAAGCATCAGGGGCAACAGTTGGGGATCATGGTTGAAATCGGTGTCCATAACAGCTATCCATTCCCCGCGGCTTTTGGAAATACCATCGGCAATGGCATAGGCCAAGCCTTTGTCTTTCTTTCTGATGATAACTTTAATGTTTCTTTCGTTATGGTATGTTTTAACAGCCAGATTTCCCGTACCGTCCGGACTGTCATCATCAGAAATGATTATTTCATAGGATTTACCGGGGAGATTACTACGGATGCTCTCAATCAGGGGAATAATATTTCCTGCTTCGTTATATGTGGGGAGAATAATGCTTAATTTTATACTCAGCTGTTTCATAAGTTGAGCCGATTCTGATACTATCAGATCATATAAGTTTTAAGAATGACGTGCAAATAGCCTTTATTTCCTATTGGTCATGTCCGCGGTCCCGCTTGGGCGTTTTGTCTTCCGGCGGGATGAATGTTTATACTCTTAATTTAGCCCGGGAACTGGGAAAGTTGGGACACCGGGTGGATATATTCACTAAAACACATCAAAGCCATGAAAAACGGATAAATCAGTTGGTTCATAATGTGCGTTTGATACATTTGGACAGCGGGTATGGAAATGATTATATAAAGAGCCGGCAGTTCGGTAAAAACCTGCTCAAATTCATAAAGGAAAATTCATGGGAATATGATATTTTTCACGCCCATTATTTTTTCTCCGGTTTGAGCTTTTTGGAGTCAGCGTCAGACAAGCCAATGGCCATGACTTTTCATACTTTAGGGGAAATGAAAAAAAAGTATGCCGGGATTGACGATTCATTTCGGATTAAAGCGGAAAAAAACATAGCCGCAAAAGCATCGGCTTTAATAGCCTCAACTGAACTTGAGAAAGATGAGTTAGTAAGGTATTATCAGACAAAACCGGGAAAAGTGCATGTGGTGTCACCCGGAGTCGATCATCACCTGTTCCGGCCGCTGGACAAAAATAAGAGCAGGGAAAAGTTGAATTTGCCCAAAACTAAAAAAATTATTTTATTCGTAGGCAGGATAGATCCGGTTAAGGGTATAAATTTATTGATAGATGCTGTCGGCAATTTAACAGACAAGCACCCGGAATTTGAGAAGACGGTTCAGGTTCTTTTGATCGGTGGTGATATTAAAAGCCGTTTATTTTGGCAAAATCCTGAAGTCAAAAAAATTGTTCGGAATATTGCCGGAAGAAATTTAAGCTGTTGTATCAAATTTCTCGGCAGTAAAGCCCATAATAGATTGCCGGGGTATTATTCGGCTGCGGATTTGGTCGTTTTGCCTTCGGTCTATGAGTCATTCGGGCTGGTTGTATTGGAAGCCATGTCGGGCGGCGCAGCGATTATCGCTTCAGGAAGCGGTGGTTTAAAACATTTAATTGAGGATGGAGATACCGGAATATTTTTCAAAAGCCAGGATGCGCAGGACCTGGCAAAAAAAATATGGGAACTTTTGCACAACCCGCAAAAAATGGAATCACTGGGAAAAAATGCCTATACTGAAAGTCATAAATACTGCTGGGATAAGCAGGCTGAAAAAATAGTTAAAGTCTACCGACAACTTATAAGATGAAAACAACAACATTAATATTCATGCGCCATGGCGAAGTCCATAATCCCAAGAGGGTTCTCTACGGCCGGCAGCCGCGTTTCGGATTGTCTGAAAAAGGCCGCCGGGAGGCAATGCTCGCTGCCAGTAAACTAAAAAAGAAAGACATAGACCGCATCTTTACAAGTCCTTTGTTAAGAACACGCCAGACAGGCGCCATAATAGCCGGGACAGTGGGAGTAAAACCGCGGATATCCGGTCTTCTGGTCGAAGTTGATACTATTTTCGAGAACATTCCGTTGACTTATTACCATGAGAAAATCCAAACTGTGCTTTATGCGGAAGAGAATATAAAAAAGGGGCAGGAGTCGATATCTGTAATAGCAGCGCGTATGCAGCGGTTTGTGAAAAGGATAGCAAAAAAGTATCCCGGGGAGAAGATTCTGGTGGTTTCCCACGGGGATCCCATCATGATATTTAATGCCTACAGCCGGAATAAGGAATTTACCTGGAATTTCAAGAGAAAGCATTATCTCAAGACAGGCTGTTTCCTGACCGTGAAAATCAGGGACAATTTGTATAAATGGGAGGACGAAGAAAGTGAGTAATCCGAAAAGGATATATTACCTTACCGCCTCCCTGTTGTTTTTCCTATCCTTTGTTTTTCTCAGTCTGATAGTGCACCGTGACCTTTTCCGTAATTTTGACTACCGGTCCATGGTAATGCTGCAGAAATTAACACCGGAAAAACTGGATTTACCTTTTGCCTTACTGACCCTTTTGGCATCAAGCGAAGTGACCCTCTTTTTGCTTTTGTCCGTTTTTATGTACCTTGTTTTCCGAAGGAAACATCTTTTTCTGGGCATTTTTATCTATATGCTGATGTATCCGCTGGAACTGCTGGGCAAACTTCTTATCTACCATCCGAAACCCCCCTTGTTTTTTTTCAAAAATATTCTGAATTTGCACTTGCCTTCCAGTTATATTATCCAGACCAATTATTCTTTTCCGTCAGGTCATATGGCCAGGACTGCCTTTTTAACCGTTATCCTATTGCGGCTTTTCTGCGGAAAAAAAAGCTCAAAATTAGCGGCTTACCTGGCAATTTTTGTTATATTTACAGCCATGTTCTACACTAGGATCTATTTGGGTGAGCACTGGTTTTCCGATGTAACCGGTGGAATTTTTCTGGGTTTTTCCGTCGGTTTTTTTTCACTGGCGTTTTTATAATATGGATAAAATAAGACAGATGGCGCGTAAATTCATAGAAGAGTACGCCTCAATGGATCTTTTTGGTGTCAGACACAATTGCCCTTACTGGTCCAATAAAATTACCGGAGGATTTGTAACCGTCAGAGGATTTTTAAACGGAAAAGGGGAAGCCTCTGCTATCAGAAAAGAATTATTAAAATTGCTGTCTCAAACAGAAAACAGCCGGATAATAGCCTCTAATGCCGATAAAGTCAGGCGCCTGGCTAAACAAAACCGCCTGGGGATCGATTGTTCCGGTTTTGTTTACAGAGTTTGGAATTTATTGATAGCAAATAAATACGGCAATACTGCAGATCCCAAGATGGAGGAGATTTTCCCCGGAGGGATCAACAGGACCAATGCGGACAAACTGACCTCAGGATCTGCCTGCCTTAAGATAGAACGGATTGAGGATATCCGTTTCGGCGACAATCTGCGGTTGAACGGCGGGCGTCATGTTGCTTTAATATCGGAGGTAAACGCTGACAATATTGTATATGCTCACGCTTCTTCGCAACTGACTGAAATACAGGGTGTCCATTACGGAGAAATTAAGATCATAAAGCCCGGAAAAGATCTTTCCGAACAAAGATGGCTGGAAAAAGCCAGGGCAGGAGGCAATTTGAATAAATATTTTAAGCCCGTAAGGGGAGACGGGGTATTCCGGCTCAAGATTTTAAATTGATTAATACAAAATGGAAAAACTCGGTGACTTTCTCAAAAGAATCGGAAAATCAAATATCCATATAGTGGGCGTGACCGGCAGTGAAGGCTCCGGCATTTTAAACCTCTTAAGCGATTTTGGAGCAAAGAATATTACCGCTCATGATTTTATTTCAGATGATAAACTGGAAAAAAACTTTAAAATCTGGCATAAGGGTATCGATACGGACATACGGCAGAAACTCTTCCGCCGCTTCAGTCAAAATTTGGGCAAAGTACGCTTTTATGACGGCAGGGACTATCTAAAAGACATTGAAAAGGCCGATATAATTTTTGTCTCCCAATCCTGGAAGTTATATAGCCAAAACCGGCCGCTTTTTGATTTAAAGGGAAAAATCCCGTTTTATTCGCTGACCAGGATATATCTGGATTTCGCGAAGGCCCAGGTTGTGGCGGTCACAGGAACAGTGGGCAAGGGTTCAACCGCCTCTTTATTGACTGAAATTTTCAGGGAAAGCGGCAGAAATTCATTTTTTGCCGGGAATGAAACCTGGAAGGTTCAGCCGGTGGACAAGTTGAAGCGGATGAAACCCGATGATTTTCTGGTTTTGGAAGTGTCACACCGCCAGCTGGCAGACGGTTTTAGCCGTCCGCCGGCAACAGTTGTGGTCACCAATCTTTTCCCCAACCATCTGGATGAGCTGGACTGGGAGTCTTACCTGAAATTGAAATTAACCCTGGTCCGCCGGCAGGGAAAAGAAGGCAATAGTGTCATCAATTATGACAATGATGAATTAAGGCGTCAAACAGAAGGTTTAATGTCAAAAAGGTTTTATTACAGCCTAAAAGATAGAAATATGAATACGGAAAGTATCCGTAAAATTTATGACCAAATATTGAATATAAAAAGTGTCCATTATCCTGAAAATGTATTGGCTGCATCGACCACAGCAAAAATTTACGGTATAACCGACAACACCATCTTTAAAGCTATCGTCAAGTCTCAAGGCTTAACCGCCAGGGTAGAAGAAATAGGTTCCGTAAACGGTGTAAAAATTATCGATGACATTAAAAGCACAAATCAGGGATAAAAATTATTCTTCTTCCGAGCGAAATGGCAGGAAATGCTCCTGATGACATAACCCGTGCTGAAAATCTGGAGAAGGCAGTCGTTTGCGGTTTAAAATCTTTACCGCCCGACGGAACTTTGCTTGTTTCACCGGCTGCTGCCAATTTCTACAGCCTGTTCGTCAAAGGGAAAATATCACTGAGGAAAATCGTTACTTCTCTTCTTCCAGGGGGGCGAGTTTCAGGGGATTGACCGAGACAACTTCGATTTCAGTTCCGCAGGAGGGACATTCCAGAAGTATTCCGATTTTTATCTCCCTGTCTTTTACAAGGGGATTATTGCATTCCGGACAGACAAATTTGGCAATCTGATTTTGAGAAGGACCCATCTAAAGATATAATTAAACCATAGATACAAAGGGTAAACAAGTTGATTCAGGACTTTGGAAATATGCCGCGATGCTGCCCCGTGTGCCTGAAGAGTACAGGTTAAGCCTTAATGAAGGTGATACTCCGCTTGCGGAGAAAAACGGTTTGTTTTTCAAATGCGAATACGAAAATCCTACCGGTTCAATAAAAGACCGGGGTTTATGTTTCCAGATTTCCAGACTTTTTGAAAGAAAAATAAAAAAAGCGGTCATTTCAAGCTCGGGTAATGCCGGTATCTCAGCTGCAGCTTACTGCAGATTGGCCGGAATTGACCTGACGGTTTTTGTTTCACCCAAAATAAACATAACCAAGCTTGATATCCTAAAAAAACAGGCTGAAGTTGTTATCACCCCACGGCCTGTAAGTTCCGCCTTTCAAACCGCACTCTGGGATAAAGCCCATAACCTGCGGCAGTCTACCGATACCGAAGCACCCGTTGGATTCGAAACTGTCAGTTTTGAGCTGACTGAAAGTGCGGGAATTCCCGATGATATTTTTCTGCCCGTCTCGAGCGGTACGGCCATGAAAGGTATTTATGACGGCTTCAAAAAAAGCGGCCGGTTGCCCCGTTTCCATGCAGTGCAGACTTCCAGGATAAATCCTTTGGCGGCTCATTTTGACCACGACTTTACACCGGAAACGGAAAGTCTGGCCGAAGGTATTGTGGCACGCAGTCTGCCCAGGGAAAAAGAACTCCTTCATATCATCCGCGATTCGTCAGGAAGCGGCTGGGTAATTCAAAACCTACAGATGGAAGAAGCCAAAACTGAACTGGACAGGCTGGGTTTTGAGACATCTTTTGAGGGAGCTGCCGCTTATGCAGCCGTAAAGAAAGCACAGGTCTCAGGGTTCCGTCTGGGCAGAACTGTGGTAATTTTAACCGGAAAGCATTATGGATAAATGGCAGCAAAAATTTAACAAGCCGATTTTTTTTGTCACGCCCGATATCAAAAGAGGTTTGGGTCTGGAAGACCTGCTGCCGCAGTATCATTTGATTGTCAGCTTCCGTGATGAGCTAATTCCGGTTTTGAGAAAAAAAGGAGTCCGGATTTTTTGCCTTGGGGAGGAGACTGGGGAAGCGATACTTCCGAATAATTCCGGCCGGCTCTTGGACCATCCGCAGGTTGCCCGTTACCTGGCTGAAAAAGGCGGCAATAAGCCGCAGATTGCTTTTTTTAAGCCTTCATTAAAAACCGAAATGATAATCCGGAAAAAAGGCTACGGGATAATCGGAACCGTAGCGGAATTAAACAGGGAATTGGAAAGCAAACTTAACCTGCCGGTCCTTTTGGCCGGGTTTGAGCAATATTTGCTGGATTCCGAAACAGGCAGCCTGTCGGAGTTTAATTTCGCCCGCTTGGAAGCTAAGTTCGGATTGCCTTTGACGGTTCAATTCGCCTTCGGATGGGCAGGCAAAAATACTTTTTTTATTGACACAGGGGCGCAATTCAATAAGCTTAAAAACCGTTTTCCCGAAACCAAAGTCAGAATTACCAGGAAAATTGATGCCTTAACTTTTTTAAACAACTGTTGCCTTTACCGAGGCCGGTTATTGATTGGGCCGCCGGCGATACAGATAAATGGTTTTGCCCTGTTGTCGTCCAACCCTGCTGCCACCTGCGGCCGGCAATGGCCGGCATCACAGCTTACGGAGGAACAAATTAAAGCAATTAAAGAAATTTCAGAAACAACAGCTAAAATAATCAGTAAGTTGGGTTTCCGGGGATTTTTCGGATTGGATTTTTTTGTAGAAAAAAATTCAGGCAAAGTGAGTTTGTCGGAAATCAATCCCCGTTTGACGGCTTCGTCTTCCTTTTACAGTTATCTGGAAAGAGCTGTAGGCCGTATTCCGCTTTTGGCTTACCATTTTGCCGAATTTTCCGGTCTTGATTTACCATTACCGCCCCCGGGTGATGAAGCAATTATGGGCACCCAATTGAGTCTGCGGAATCGCGATTTAATAAACAATCTTAAAATTGAGAATGAATTTGCCGTCTACAAATATCAGGGCAAAAAATATAAAAAAGCCCGCCGCGATTATGCCTGGGAAAAACTGGCTGGGAATGAATTGATATATTTACCTATGCCTCCGGGCCGCAACAGTGAAGAATGGGGGAGGATCGAAACTAAAATGGAGGCTGTGACAGATGGCCAATTGGCCGATTGGGTCAGTTATCTTTTCTAGCCTCATTTTATGGTATACTAATTACTTCCATGACCGCTGAAGAAACACGCCTGTCGGAGCTTTCCGGCAAACTCAAAATAGAAGAAAAAAAACGGAGGGTGGCTGAAATCGAGACGTCTTCCGCTGATCCCGCTTTTTGGTCTGACCGTGAAAAATCAACGGCAGTGATGAAAGAACTGGCTGTTTTAACCAAACAGATCAAGTCTGTCGAAGAAATTGCCCAGCTGATTGCATCCGGCGATTCTCAATCGGCCCGCGATAAAATGGAGAAGCTGGAGTTCGACCTGTTTTTCTCCGGACCCCATGATACCGAGGGAGCCATCCTGTCTATCCATGCCGGCCAGGGAGGAACAGAAGCCATGGACTGGGCTGAAATGCTGATGCGTATGTATCTGAGGTATATTGAATCCAAAGGCTGGCATTTTGAACTGGTAGACGAGGTCGGAGGCGACGAAGCCGGCATCAAAAGCGTGACCATTACCGTGCCCGAATTTTTAGCCTACGGATATCTGAAAGGAGAGTCGGGAGCCCACCGTCTGGTACGTCAGTCGCCTTTTAATGCCGATAAACTGAGGCAGACTTCATTTGCCCTGGTTGAGGTAATCCCGGTAATTGAGAATAACCAGGAAGTTGAGATTAAGGAAGATGATTTGGAATGGGACTTTTTCCGTTCAGGAGGCAAAGGCGGCCAAAACGTCAACAAGGTGTCAACTGCTGTCAGACTGAAACATAAACCGACCGGAATCATTGTTGAATGCCAGGAACAGCGTTACCAGGGCCAGAACCGGGAAACAGCCCTGAAACTTTTGCGGGGTAAGCTTTGGCAATTGATGGAACAGGAAAAGGTGAAGCACCTGTCCGACCTTAAAGGAAAATTTAAACTGGCCTCCTGGGGCAATCAAATCCGCTCATATGTTTTGCATCCTTACCACATGGTAAAGGATTTGCGTACCGGGCACGAGACGTCCGACAGTAAAAGCGTTTTAGATGGTCATATCGAGCCATTTTTGACTGCTTACTTGAAAAAATTCTCAACTGTCGTATAGTTAGGATTATGTCAGATTCAAACAATATATCGGTAAAAGATTACTCCGGGCGCCCCCTGGTGCACCAAATGGATTCAAATAAAACCTTTTACAAAATCATTGCATTCGGAGTTGTCCTCGTCATGTCCGGTGTTCTCAGCGGTTACTTTTTGTCCGGCCTATCCTCAAATAAAATCTCTACAGGAGAAGGATTGTTTGGTGACGGATCGGACCAGACTGAGATAGCCGGTTCGGCCGACAGTAAAACATTTAAAGACAGTGCCGAAGGAACACTTTCCGCCGGAGGCGTTGACGGGGAGGGCACCCACCAGTTGAAGCGTCCGGGCGGGGAAAGTCAGACTGTAGCTTTAACATCTTCAGTTTTGGATCTTTCGAAATTCGAAGGTAAACAGGTAAAAGTTTGGGGAGAGACGTTTGCCGCTCAAACCGCCGGCTGGCTGATGGACGTCGGTAAGGTAGAAGTTGTCAGATGATCCTATTTGATAATGTCAGCAAAAGATACGGTAAATCTACTGCTGTCGAGGATATCAATTTCAAAATCGACAAGGGGGAGTTTGTTTTCCTGGTCGGTTCCTCGGGAGCAGGCAAAACCACAATTCTCCGCCTGATTGACCGGGAATTACTGCCTTCATCAGGCTCTGTCTTTGTCAGCGACCTGGAAGTAAATAAGTTACCCAAATCAAGAGTACCCTTTCTCAGACGTAAAGTCGGTTTCGTTTTCCAGGATTTTAAATTATTAAATGACCGTACTGTGGCAGAAAATGTTGCCGTTTCCCTGGAAATTTTGGACAGGCAGTCCGCCGACATCGACAAGAGAATCAGGGAAGTGCTGAATATAGTACTTTTGACCGAAAAGGCCAATTTTTTCCCCAAACAATTATCCCTGGGTGAACAGCAGAGAGTAGCCATCGGCCGGGCAGTCGCCGGCGAAACGGAAATCCTCCTGGCTGATGAACCGACGGGCAACCTGGACCCGAAAACATCCTGGGATATACTTAAAATAATCACTGAGATAAACAAACAGGGCAAAACGGTCATAATGGCATCCCATAACGTTGATATAGTCAACAGCATGAAAAAAAGAGTGATCGAAATAAGCAAAGGCAAAATAATCAGGGACCAGAAAAAAAGCAAGTATTCATAAGTATGTATTCGACCATTTCGGTTTGGCAGAGATTAAGAAGGACGCCGTATCAGACTGTGGCTTCGTTGTTTATGATGTTCATCACCCTGTTTGTGTTGGGTTTGTTCCTGCTCCTGGTTGCATCGTCAAGTGCTTTGGTCGGTTATTTCGAATCCAAGCCCCAATTAACCGTTTTTTTCTCCAACGACAAGGATAAGGCATCGATAGATAAATTTGCGGAAAAGCTTAAAAGCACGGATAAAGTCCTTTCCACGAAGTACGTTTCCAAGGAAGAAGCACTGGCTATTTACCGTGAGCAGAACAAGGATGACCCTTTGCTTTTGGAAATGGTGACAGCCGACATCCTGCCTGCTTCACTGGATGTTTCAGCCACTTCTCCAAAGTATTTGGATGAGATATACCAGTCAGTGCGTTCGGAACCAGGAGTGGAGGACGTCGTCTTTCAGAAGGAAGTAGTGGATACCTTAATTGTTTGGGCATCTACCGTCCGTAAAGTAGGTTTTATTTTTGTATTTTTTCTCATCCTGTCGACTTTTTTCATACTGCTGACTTCCGTCAGCATGAAAATTGCCAATAAAAAGGAAGAAATCGAAATTCTCAGACTGGTCGGTGCTACCAACTGGTATATAAAAAAACCTTTTATCAAAGAAGGTCTACTTTACGGTTTGGCAGGCGCCACCATGGCTTTTGTCATCAGTTTTTTCCTGATGCTTTATCTTGAGCCTTATGCCGATTCATTTCTCAAAGGTGTCGGCAGTTTAAAACTTGTATCTGCCGGCAGTTTCACTTTGTTGATCTGGCCTTTAAACCTGACTTTGTTCCTGCTTCTCTATCTGCTGCTTGTTGCTTGCGGATTGGGTATAGGTTTTGTCGGCAGCCTGTTTGCATCAAGCAGGTATCTTAACGATTAACCTAAAGATGTCCAGAATAACCACTCAACTTTTCAGGATCTTATCGGTCGTATTTATATACCTGGTTTTAACTCCTTTGAGCGTGTACGGATTGTCTGTCTGTCCGAACGACGATCCCTGCAAAGATAAATCAGAGGCCAATGAACGCGTCAGCTGTTATACTGACATCGTCAATGTCTGTTCCGCCCAAAGGCAGAACATGGCAGCTCAAATTGTTTACCTGACGACTTCAATTCAGCTGACTACGGCGAAAATTGATGCTACCAGGGGTAAGATTGCGCAAATTGAAAAAGATATTGATACGATTTCCGAAAAAATCGACAGCCTGGAATCTTCTTTGACAAAAATTTCCCAGGTCCTTTTGGACCGGATTGCCGCTACCTACAGGCTGGGGGAAAAATCCTATCTGACTATGGTTCTTTCTTCCAACGGTTTTTCCGATTTCGTCAACCGCTTCAAATACATGCAGAAAGTCCAGGCGCATGACAGAAAACTGCTGTTTCAGCTCCAGAACAGCAAGGAAAATTTTAAAGACCAGAAACAGCAGCGTGAAGATAAAAAAGTGGAGCTTGACCAGGCAAAAAAACAGCTGGAAAAAGAACAAAATACCCTGGCGGTGCAGAAAAAAGAAAAAGAGCTGTTTTTGGAGACTACCAGAAGCAGCGAGTCCCGCTACCGCCAGGAACTTGATGCGGCCAGGAGGGAAGCCGAAGGCATCCAGCGCGCTGCATCACTTCTGTCCCAGGCCGGGGTACCAACCAAAATCAATAAAGGCGATGTCATCGGCATCATGGGGAACACAGGGTTTTCTACCGGTGCCCATCTGCATTTTGCTGTATACAACCTGAACGAAGCTGATTTGAATAAGTTCAATTTCAACAGCGGTTATGAGAATCCGTTTAACCTGTTGAAATCCAGGGAGTTGGGCTTCGAGGCAACCGCCTGCGACGACGTCTCGCCCGACCAGAGAACCTCAAAGTCGATCGGCTCCGGGTCCTGGGACTGGCCGATGGATAGTCCGTCAATTTCCCAGTGTTACGGCCATACTCCCTGGTCCTGGCGTTACCAGTCCGGCATCCACAACGGAGTCGATATGTATGACGACAAAAACACTTTAATCAAGTCTGTTGAAGGCGGCAATAAATACGTATACCGCGGCGGACAATCGGCAGGCAACGGTGTTTTTATCTTCCATGAAAACGGCAAAATGACCCTCTACTGGCACTTGCAATAGAGACTAACTTTTTTAGGCTTCAACTCAAATTTTTCGCGCGCAGATATCCCGGATGGGGACGCGAGCACGAAAAATTTAGGATGAAGCCTTTTATTCTTTACGCGAATTAGTAAAGAGAAGTATGCTTAGGGTTGATGGCAGACATCATTTTAAGCGGACCGGACACAAGTGAAATAAACCGGAGCGATCAGGAATTCACTGCAACTTGTGAACTTCAGATAAACAGCAGTGACGGGACTCTTTATTATTTAAGGGGAGCTTTTTTTAAGGAAGGCACTGCCAAATATTGCGGCTATACCTGGAACGGACAATCCTGGTTTAAGGGTCCCTATTCTTCAGCTGACGGCTGGAAGCAATTGTTACCGGTAACCATCGCTTCCGGCTCAGCCAAAACGGAAATTAAAGCCAGGATTGATCCTGAAGACTCCGATTGCCGCGAATCGGGTGAATATCTTTTTAAAATCATCAGGTATACGGAATCCGGCAGTTCAGCCGATGACGGGCAATCTCCCCTGAAAGTAGTTGTTGCCCTGCCAACGAAGACTCCGACTACCGCTCCTATGGCGACTGCGGTACCAGGCAAGACTAAAACTGCCGCCACCGAAAAACCGGCAGCAACCAATACCGGTAAACCTTTGTCTACTTTAAGTATGCCGTCCCCGACAATTACTGTAAAAGTCAAAATTACGCCGACTAAGATTGTTACAGCCACAGCAACGGGATCGGCAAACGCGGTTACTTCATTTTCTGAAGCCAGTGTAGCGGGAATTTCATCAGAGCCGGTCAAGCCGACACTTTTTTTGTTTCTATTGCCTGCTATCCTGTCATTTTTTCTGGCAGCCGCACTAAGCTACAGGCTTTTGCGCAGGAAGCGGTTAAAGGGTTTGTAGCCGTATGAAGTCCAGGCTGACAGTCCGGGGAAATTCTTTTCATTGGTATAAACCTCAATATATTTTATGTCTTTTTCCTTAAACCAGAGTGAGGCTTTTTCTTCCAACAGATTTCCGACTCCTTTCCTCCTCCATCGTTTATCAACAGCCAGAAACGAAAGGTGCCCGACCTGTTTTATCTTAAACCAGGGGAAAAGAGGCTTAATATAGCCGGAAATATAACCTGTCAGAACCGGTTTTTTACCGGATGCAGTTATTTCGGAGACAAATATGAATTGACTGGTTGAACCCAGGTGGTATTTAACCCAATCTTCCAGATAGAGTCTGTGGCTCTCGGCCAATTCGAAATACTCCAGATCGTATTCAAGGTGGTTTTCCAGCAGATCCTCAGTCAGGGCGACAATGCCTTCCAGGTCATCAGTAGTGGCCGGCCGTATATTCATGGTATAAAATACCATATTAACTCAATATATATGAAATATACCAGTAAGAGCCAGGAAGAAACACATAAGTTGGGCAGGGGATTTGCCAAAAGACTTAAAGGCGGGGAAGTGGTTTGTCTCTACGGCAATCTGGGATCGGGCAAAACTACTTTTATCTCCGGGGTTGTCAATTATTTCAAACCGAAAACCCGTGTTCTCTCCCCTACTTTCATTATTGTGCGACATTACCGGTTTAACAAACCGCCGGTAAAAAATCTCCTGCACGCCGATTTATACAGGCTTGAAGATAAGCCGTCAATTGAAGCTTTGGGACTGGCAGATTTTTTGCATCAGCCAGATACGCTGGTATTTATTGAATGGGCGGAAAAACTGGGCGGGTACAAACCCCGGAAATGTCTGGAAGTATCTTTTATCATTAAAGAAAGTAACGAAAGGGAGATAACCATAAGTGGACCCGACAATTGATAATGCGGTTAATCGCCTTAGGGAAGGAGGCCTGATTATTTTCCCGACTGATACGGTATTCGGCATCGGCTGTCGGATTGACCGGCAGGAAGCAATTGAGAAATTGTACAGGGTCAGGAAGAGACCGCAGGATAAAGCTGTTCCCGTCCTGGTTTCAAGCCCCGGGATGGCTGAAAATTATTTCCGCTCCCCTCTTCCAAATAATGTGCGACATTTACTGAAAAAATACTGGCCGGGCGCTTTAACCGTCATTTACTATGCACAAACGGATAAAGCCACTCCCCCGGTTCTGGGAGTCGGCGGGACAATCGGCCTGAGGATGCCTGACAATAAAATTATTCTGGAACTGATAAAAAGAAGCGGAGTACCGGTATTGGGGCCTTCTGCCAATTTTCATGGGGAGCCTGCTCCATTCCGGCAGGAGGACTTGGATCCGGAACTGGCAAGTCTGGTTGATTTGGTTATTCCAGGGCAGTGCAGGGAAGGAATGGCCTCAACGGTTATAGACTGCACGGTTTCTCCATGGAAAATTTTCAGACAGGGCAGCCTTAAAATTTCAGATTATGATCTTATATCTTGATACGGCCAAACGCGATGAAGTTAAAGTCAGCCTTAAGTCCGCCGAAGGACAGGTCCGTGAGAAAACGGCTGAAAGGGGTTTTTCTTCACAGGCGCTTCTGGGTGTTATTGAAGACTTGCTGGGGGAAGCAGGGGTAAAAATCAGTGATCTTAAAGGCATAGAATTTTTCCGGGGGCCGGGTTCCTATACCGGTTTGAAAGTAGGGGCAACGGTAGCCAATACCCTGGGTTGGTTTTTGAAAATTCCGGTCAACGGTCAAAAAAATAAGATTGTACTTCCCGACTATGAATGAATATATTTTAATTGATAGAAGGGTTATGATATTAAAAGAGTGGCCCTGCTCAAGTCTTTATTTGCCATAGTTTCATTAATAGTCCTGTTTTTTTTACCATCAACAGCTTTTGCGCAAAATAATCCCCAAAAAGAACGCTTAATAGTCCGTTTTACACCTCAGGCGGGTAATACTGATAAATTTAAAATCCGTCGGATGATCGGTACTCTTTTGCCTGAAAAAATTGATAATTTAAACGCTGAAGTTTTTGAGGTTCCTCAGCCTCTTTTTAACAAATTACTGGATGTTTTAAATAAACATAATTTAGTACTTTATGCCGAAAAAGATAACCTGGCTTTTGCATTAGAAACAACCAATGATCCCTATACCTCCAAACAGTGGGGCTTGTCCAAAATCAGGGCAAGCGATCCGGGCGAATCAGCCTGGAATTACAGCCATGGAACTCCGGATGTTTTGCTGGCCGTACTTGATACCGGTATAGATCAGAACCATACTGATTTGATCGGCAAAATTGCTAAAAACAGAAACTGCAGTAATAGTTCGACAGTTGATGACCGGTACGGACACGGTACGCATGTGGCCGGTATCGCTGCGGCGGCGACCAATAATAGTAAAGGAGTTGCCGGAACAGGTTATAACGTCAGACTGATAAATGCCAAAGGATTGGGCGATAACGGCTCCGGCTATTATTCCTGGATTGCCAACTGCCTTATCTGGGCTGCCGATAACGACGCTTCAGTCATCAATTTAAGTCTCGGCGGCGTATCTTCATCACAGATTTTAGAGGATGCCGTCAATTATGCCTGGAATAAAGGAGTTGTTGTTGTGGCCGCCGCCGGCAACTCCAATTCCAGCTCTCCCTCATATCCGGCTTATTACTCAAATGCCGTGGCCGTGGCCGCCACAGACAGTAACGATCAAAAAGCCCCATTTTCCAATTACGGTCATTGGGTAGATATTGCGGCACCGGGCGTTTCAATATACTCAACGGCTCCCAACCATACAAATAAGCTAAAAATATATAACTACGCTTATCTTTCAGGAACATCCATGGCTACGCCCTTTGTTTCAGGACTAGCCGCTTTGCTTAAGTCAGCCGGAAATTTAACCCATACAGAGATTGTTGATAATATTTATCAGAACGCGGATAAAATTGCCCAAACAGGCAATTATTGGACTTACGGTAGAATTAATGCCTTAAACAGTTTGAAGGAAGTTACAGCTTACCTGCCAAGTAGCACTCCGACTGAAATACCGACTCCCACCTTTACCCCCGCTCCGACTCTTATTCCTTCTTCTACATCTACTCCTTCCCCGACGCCTCTTCCTTCCTTTACCCCTACTCCGACACCTGTTACAGCAAATCCGACTCCGACGCCCTGGTGGTGCCGTTTCCGCCCGCAGTACTGTCAGTGACAACGCACCGATTTATAAGGACTATTCCTTACTTATTTCTAACAAAAATCCCCGCTCTCTCGTCTTTATAGAGCATTTGCCATTTGCCGCTTTCAGCCAGTGCGGCAAGTCTCAGGTAAAGCGGCTTATTGACCGTTATAAAAACCAGGTCGTATTCGGATTTGTCGATATCGGTGACATTCTGTTCCAGAAAAAAGTATTTCCCGAAGGCGCTGTAATTGTTTTCATCACGCCATAAATGCATCCGGCCGTCAATGGATGGCTTGAGGTCCGGATAATTCCAGATCAGCCAGCCTCCCCAATTATAGAATGTCAGCCGTTTTTCCCGGGAATTTAGACCTAGCAGATATTCGGCCGATTCGTCAGAGCAAAACAGATACTCGCTGCAATATCTTTGCCAATTCATGGCCGTCAGTCGTTTGGACGGCAGGCTGAAGATAGCTGAGAGATAGAAAAAGAAGAGGATAAGGGACGGCAAAAGTATTTTCAGAACCCGGTCGGTCGGCTTGATGCTTTTGACCAGATGAACGGCCAAAGGGGCAGATACAAGGTACATTGTCCAGGCATAGCGCTTCATCCAACTGGATAGCAGAAACAAAACGGCAGAGATAATAAGAATTTCCCAGGAGGAAGAAAGTTTTTTCTTGCGATGGAGATACCAGACATTGGCGATTAAAAACAGGCCCCAAAAAACCAGCGTCCACCAGACCTCTGAAAAAACCGGGAACGGCACCCATTCGATGATATATTTCTGAAACGGGTTGCCGAAATGTTTCCAGGTTTCCGCATAGATTTGCCAGCCGAAGGGATTGATCAAAGAGGACGCCGCAGCTGCCAGTCCGACGAGGGATAAGGTTTTATCCGGTCGCTTATACTTAATTAATGCGACCAGGCTGTATATGAAAATAATACCGATACCAAGAAGAAAGCTGCCGTGCAGATTGGACCAGAGGATGAAAAGAGGAATTACCCATAGAATCCGCCTGTCTTTTATCCTGTTGTAGCGGCTTAGCAGATAAATAAGCATGGAGACAAACAAAAGGCTTAAGAGCTGTCCGCGGAATGATACCTGGAAGAGGGGTTCTTCAATAACCGTCAGCAGTGGGAAAAAGACCGCTTTCTCCCAGAAAGTCATGCCGGCGGCTTTGCCGACAAAAAAAAGGATCAGGGTAACGGTCACGGCTCCTGCCAGGGTCAGGCCAAGAAAGCCCCAGCTGTTATATATAAGGTAGGTAATTCCGTCTATGGCCCAGGAACTGTTGATCCATTGATAGTCAGTCATTTCCAGGGAGTGGATATTTTCCCTTAATATCCGTCCGTTTTGCACCAGGTATTCGCCGTACTTCAGATGCCAGCCCAGGTCCGTATCGCTTGACGGGTACAGGGCCATCAGAAAGACAACCAGGTACGGCAGGCAGTTTTTAAGAAAAACTTCGGCAATTGATTTAAGTTGCTGCATGGCTCTAATTATCCCAGAGAGTATACCAGCGGCGCAATATAAGCACAAGGGACTTGACAAAAGGCCGGCAGTTAATCTAACGTAGATATAACAGATATTTGCTGACCGCACTCGGAAGCAATCCATTTTTTGGATTGCTTTTTTTGTTATCTGATGAACTGCCAACTGCCAACTGCCGTTATTATGCGCTCGTTTGTTTTCCCCAAAGCGGGAAGACCGACGGGTGTTTTTTTATGCAGTTCTTGCTGAAATGAAATGAGGCTTAGAAATGCATAATCCCGATTTAATCGGGATAACTTATCTGCCCGGAAGGAGGTGAAGTATATGAAAAAAATAATCAGTGCAGCTTTCGGTACCGCCATATTTTTGGCAAGCGCTTCTCCGTCATTTGCTGCCAATACTGTTAGGATTATTGATACCGGTGCCGAATCCTGGAATATAGGTGCCATCGTCAAATTAAGAAGAACAACAGTCAGTAACCCGCAGAACGCCACTGTCACTAATAACGTGACGTCAAATGTGAATTCGGGCAAAAATAAAGTTGAATATAATACAAAAGTATTAGGCGATGTCGGGACTGGTGATGCAACTTCTACTACTGATGTTTTGACTCAGGTAAATGATTCAACTATAGAAGTTAACGGTTGTGGTTGTGATGAAGATACGACAGTCAAAATTGACCAGACTGGTTATAAATCTAAAAATATTGCAGTTGTAGTTGATACTCAGGAAATAAGAGTTAACAATAGACAGGATGCCAGAGTCGTTAATAATATTTCATCGAGTGCTAATTCAGGTGAAAATGTAACCAGTTACAATACTAAAGTTGATGGTGGAATTTCTACCGGCAACGCCAGCTCAACGACAATAGTAACGACTGTTGCCAATACATCAAGCATTACAGTAGGACCTTAATTTTTACCGGTATTACTGTTGGATGTTACGAAAGAACCCCGATTAAGTCGGGGTTCTTTTTTGTGGATAAAAATCGGGAAACAGCGTCACATCAAAAAGATTCTTGACAAATAATTTGCCAGAATGTATATTGATCACACTGCCCAAAGCCCTGAAAAGCTTTGGTTTTTTTAATCTATATATTTATGAACATGAATATGTTTAAAAACGGCTGGAAGAAAAAACTAACGGAAAAAATTCAAAAGAAGAAAAAACTGTTTATTGCAATTGCCCTGACCCTGGCCGTTATCGGCTTTTTTAATTTCTTTTCCCTGAAAAAATCCGCCTCATCGGCCAAAGCAGCCACTCAGACCGTCGATGTTGCCCGCAGTTTTGAGTTTCCCGGAATCAACAACCAGGGCAAGGAAGTCAGCGACAAAATAAAATTTAAGATAAGCAGAGTGGAAAAAACAAACCAGGTTATGGTTCAGGATAAAACTTTCACGGCCAGAAATGACAAACTGTTTCTGATCGTTAATCTCGATTTGACCAATGATTCGACCACTCCCCTGAATATATTGCCCGGAGATTTGGTCCGACTGACAATCGGCGATAATGCGGAGACAAAATACGCGCCTGACCTTCATAATAACCTGGTGCCGGTAGCTGCCATTTCCACCAGGGTTGACCGGATCGGCTTTGTTATTTCACAAACAGAGAAGAAATTTAAGCTGCTGGTTGGGGTAATCGACGGGAAAAAGGAAGAGGTCGATATAACTTTTCCCTCTTGACATAAATAAATGAGTTTATATATGATGCTTTGGAGTTTGACCTGATCTGCCCCGATCTTTGGCTGCCCCAAAACTTGCCCCGAAGAAACGCTATCTGCTCTGACAGCAAACTGAAAAAAATGGTCGACTATTCAACAAAGAAAATCGGTAAAAATTTACTGGACGAACTTAAAAACGCCATAAAAAATGTACGCGGATGGGGGTCCGTGGAGATTTACGTGCAGGATTTCAAGGTCACGCAAATAACTGAAAGAAATATCAAGAAAACAAGTCACAGCATCAAGGATCTGTAAAATTTAATATCTAGTCCCGACTTAGTCGGGATTAAAGATACCGACCGCAAACGGAGGTAATCCACGATTTAAATCGGGGATTACCTCTTTTTTATTGGATTGAATATTGGCTTTATAAAAATAGAAAACCGGGCTGTTCTAGGCAGAACCTGGCTATCTATGACTATACAACGGAAGGAGGTGAAAATATAAAATGAAAAAAATAGCAACTTTAGTTGGTAGCGCTGCCTTATTGGCAGCAGCTTTCGTTCCGGCTATTGCCGCAACCAATGAGTGTGTAAATAGTACAACCGGACCTTTTTCCAATAACACTTGTACCATTAAAAACACCGATGTGATCACCGTTAACAATGTTAATGATGCTCAAATCAAAAACTACGTAACATCCAACAGCAATACCGGATACAACGAAGCCAGCCTGAATACATTGGGCGGTACGATCAAAACAGGAGATGCAACCAATAATACAACCGTTTCATCTGTTGCCAACATCAATACCACCAATATCACTTCAGCTCTTGGAGCCGCCAGTAACCGCGGTGAAAATTCCATCACCGGGCCTTATTCCAATAATTCGGCTTGGATTGAGAATGAACAGCGGATCAATCTTTACAACAGCAATACTGCAACCGTAAAGAATAATGTCGATGCGGATTCCAATACTGGATACAACAAAGCTAACACAAATACCGGACCCGCTTCAGTTGATACCGGAGATGCCTGGTTAGGTTTGCTCGTTAACACACATGTTAATGACAACTACAATGACATCCGAGGATCAGCCGGAGGTACCGGAACCAATGTTGCCGAGAACTTGACCACAGGTCCATTCTCAAACAATGACGTTGCAATCTATAACAGATTCTTGGCAAATGTGACCAATGTTAATGATTTGCAAGTAAAGAATTACGTCGATGCAGGTGCCAATACCGGTTATAACGAAGCCAAAACTAATACTTTGGGCGGAGATATATTCACCGGAGATGCCGCAGCCGGAGTTGGTGTAAATACTGAAGGCAACATCAACACTACCAGAATCGCTATGGCCTTGGGCGGTTTCAACAATTACGGAAGTAATTCTGTTACCGGACCGGATGGATCAGGTAAAGATCCCTCTGTTTGGATCGAGAATACACGCGAAGTTACAGTTGATAATTGGAACAACAAGTGTGAATCTCACAATGCAGACAGAATAGATAAACCTTTATGGTCAAGGTGGTTTGGTAGGGATGGTGGTTCCGACAATTTAAGTGAAGATCACGAAGGCGAGTGCAACCCGGATAATCTAGGCGTGCTCAACAACGTTGATTCATACTCAGATACCGGATACAACTTGTCCAACACCAATACTGGTGGTGGCAGCGTTGAGGCAGGATTTGCCGAGCTGTTGCAACAGGTCTTGGTTCACATGAATGATACCTTGACTGAGATTCTTCCTTAATAACATGAGGACTTCCTTTCAACTGGTGGAGATTCGATCCTAGAAGATACGGATCTCCACCAGCAAGGAAGATTTAAAAATTATAGAAATACAGAGTGGAAAAATTTAAAAAAAGGATCAGTTTAATATTAGTTACGGCAGTTTTAATGGGGAATATTTTTTCCCCGTTTGTGGTGTCAGCACAGGCGGGTCCGTCTGCGCCGTCCGCTCCGTCTGCTCCAGAAGGCCCTGGTTCGGCTCCGAGCGGTCCCAGCGCTCCGACAGCCCCGTCTGCTCCTTCCGGGCCTTCAACCTATACCGGACCCAGCGCTCCGACCGCTCCCAGCGCACCTTCAGGTCCTTCCTCCGGCGGAGTGTATCCATCACCCCAGCCGACATATGAGCCTTTGCCGACCGGTGATCCTTCAGCTTCCGCAGCGACTGTGACTCCTACCGGAACCGAGTCGCCATCAGGCAGTCAGTCAGGCAATGACGGCACAGGCAGTAGTTTAGGCAGTACCGATTATCAGGCAGGCAGTTACAATGATCCGTTAAATACCAATACAGGTGCTTATTCTAATAATTACGGCCAGGAAATAATAGATAAGAAGTTAGAAGTTATGAATCAGAATCTGGCTGAAATGCAGAATAAAATTGACACTATTACCTCATCCGGCTTCAATTACGCCAACTTAAATACTTTGGACGGACAGGTTTTCACAGGCGATACCACTTCAACTCTTAATCTTTTGAATAAATTAAACAGCAATATTTCCGGAGTCGGCGGTTTTTCCGTGATGGATATCTATGGAACATATTTTGGTGATCTTGTTTTAAATTTTGCAGACGGTGATCTATTAAATTCATTTGTCAATGCTTCGCAGACCGTTTCCCAAAATTCGGTTACAGGCCCCATGTCTTCAAATATTGCTGATTCACAATCTTCATTTACGGTAAAGGAAAACAACGGCAATGACGCCACCATTGAAAATGACATAAATTTAGCTGCCTTGACCGGCAATAATACAGCCTCCTTCAATACCGGCAACGGACTGATTGAAACAGGGGATGCAACAGCTGTGGGCAACATTATCAATATGGTCAACACCAATCTGAATGTAGCCCAATGGCTTTTCGGTGTCGTCAATATTTTCGGTACCCTTTTAGGCGACATTATCCTGCCTCAAGAAAACGGCGGCAGTGGAGGAAGTATCCAGGGAGAAACAGTTTATGTCGGCAATGAGGCCACCGGGCCGATGTCTGACAATTATTCTTCCTATACCTCCAATACTACGGCCGAGTTCACCAATATAAACAATGCCGACATCGTAAGCAGTTTGGATGTTTCCGCCAATACCGGCAACAATACCGCTTCGGTCAATACCGGAGGCGGCATGGTGGTATCAGGCAATGCCGATGCTGCTGTTGCTAATTCGACGGTGGCCAATCAGAATGTTACCAGCGTTGAAGATACGGTTTGGATGGTCATTGTCAATGAAGCAGGACGATGGGTTGGGCATATCCTCGGACAACTGCCGGGAGTCGGTTCCGCTTCCAACGGACTGTCTGTCGCCACGGAAACAGCCGGAGCCGGAGAACAAAGCTTCTCTGTTTATGCCGGAAATGATGTTACAGGACCTTATTCGACTGATGTTTCTACTATATCGACCAATGAGTCGACTACAGTTGAGAATAACAATAACGCAGACATCACCAATAATATTACGGCCAGTGCCGATACCGGCAACAATCAGGCTACATACAATACCGGCGCCGGTGTCATTTCAACCGGAGATGCCGACACTGCCCTGAATTTGGTCAATCTGGCCAATACCAATGTCACAGCCAAAAAAATCGTCGTCCTTTTGGTGAATGTTATCGGTGATTTCCTGGGCAATGTCATTCCAACCGGATATGGCGACAGTACAGAACAAACGAATAACGGCTATAACCAGGGAGGAGTCCCCGATGCCCTGCCGACTTTGTCTCCTTTGCCGACCATCCAGCCTTTACCGGATTTGGACATTACAGTAGACCAGACGACAGACTTTGACTATACACCCTATGTCCAAAACCAGGGTTATTATTATGAATATCCTGCCTCATCCGGCGGCGAGAGCTATTACCCTGAGGAGTATGTTGCGGCTGTCAATAATGTCAATTACCAGAGGTACAGGACATATGTATTGAGAAATTATGTGACGGCAACTCCTTCTCCGACAGGTACGACTGCGGATTCAGAGGCAAGAGTTTTAAGAAGAGGCCTTTTCCTGTCAAATAATTTCGCCAAAGCCACCCAGGCAACATTCCCGGGTATCCTTTTGGGAGGCGTTTCACTCAGGGTCACCAGCAGCTGGCTGGCCGTCCTGCCGCTGGCTTTGTTTATGCTTTACTGGAGAAGAAGGAAAAAAGTCAATATCGATTTGACGGTTTATCTTAACAATATTTTAGAAGTAATTCTTTGAAAGGAGGTGAAAGTATGGGCAAAAAAATCTTAATTATAATCCTGATTTTAAGCTTCGGTTTTATTCTCAACCGTTCGGTTAACGCGGATTGGTGGGAGAGGCCGACAACCAGGCCGACACAACCTAACGAAGACAGGTTTTTGCCTACTTTACCACCTCAATATAATCCTTCACCAACCAGTAAAGTCTCACCGACTTCTCCGCCCGTCGGAGGACCGGAAGTTACACCTTCTGACAATGGAGGAAATGGCGGCAATGATGAGGATGATCCGTGCGCAGCCGGTAAATCATACTCGGGACCTTACTGCGGCTGGACACCTGATGTAGATAACAGTGATGTAAGCGGGGGCGGAGGAAACGGAGAAGGCGGAGGCATAGGCGGTCTATCGGAAGGACCCGCGGTTTCCGGATTGTCGGAAACGGCCGGAGAAGAAGTGGGGGCATCTGATATAATGCTTTTGGGAGGAATCTTATGCCTGCTGCTGTACGCCAAGTCAAAACTAAACACCGACGTCGCAAACAACCTTATAGGCAAAAGAAACCGACGTTAAAGTCGATCCTTGCTGACAGGACAAAAAAGATAAGACTGGTGCTTTTAGCATCAGGCTTATTTTTTGTACTGGCCTCCATTTACTTAAACCAGCAGTCGCTGAAAAAGACAGCCCCTATCCTTGATGAAAAAAGCGGCGAACTGATATCCGTATCCTTTGCCAGCGAGCCGGTCAAGATAGATGAGAAATTTTTGGAGGAGAAGAAAGCCACTGCCAAAGCGCAGCAGAGTCCGAACAGGATTGTCATTCCTTCACTGAATATCAATCTGCCGGTCAAAGAGGCAAAGATTGTCAGCGGCTTCTGGGAAGTTTTCCCCGACAGTGCCGGTTTCGGTTTAGGATCAGCTTATCCTGATGAGACCGGCAACACGGTTATTTTCGCTCATGCCAGGCAGGGATTGTTTCTGCCTTTAAAAGAGATTAAGACCGGAGAAAGCGTCCTGGTTCTGACAGCTGACGCCTGGTATTCCTACACCGTTGCGGAAATAAAGGAAGTTTTACCCAGCCAAACGGAAGTTATCGGGCCGACTGACAGTTCCATTCTTACCCTCTATACCTGTTCAGGCTATGCCGACAGCAAGCGCCTGATTGTGACCGCCGTCAAAAATTCCCCGTAAAAAAAGTAAAAGAGACTATTCGTTACATTTCGATTGGTTTCCTAATTCGTTGCTTTCCTGACGCTCATGAAAAATCTGAAATTGAAGATAGATTGGAAAAGATAGAAAAAATTGTTGAGGAGAAAATACATGACCAGTAAAGGAAGAATTACAAAAATAGAGGAAAAATTAGATATCAATATGAAACATACTACGTATGAATACATGATCAATTTAGTCGTATATAAAGATAAATCATTTGAAGAATCTCAACGGCCGCCTTGTGGATTCAATAGCATCTGGTGTAATGGGAGTATAAACGCCCATAAAGGAAAGCAATATATTGGACAATTCAAATATATTGATAAACCTAAGGTAGCTGAAAAATTAAAGGAAATTTATATTAAAACACAAAATGATATTACAAACGACCCGGATGCTGGAATGGCAATATTATGGATTACTTTAAAAGAGGATTCAAATGGGGAAATAACGTAATTCTGAATTCACTGCAATAACTAATGATTATCACTAGTTCCCGAGGTTAATATAACATTATTTGAGTTCAGCCTTTTTACTTTTTAAAGACACCTACCGATTCTTATATGGGTGTTTATTATGGCCACTGTTTCGTGAGACTTTTACTATCTCAATTGGAGAATCACTAGTTATAGTTACTGTATAAGTGGTTTTTTTTTGCTTCGTTCCTCTGGACTTAATACCCTTATCTATTAAAAAGATATCCTCAACTTTTCTATTAAAAAATTGGGCTATTTTAAAGGCGGTCTTAAGTGAAGGAGCAGTCTTTCCTTTTTCTATAGATATAATTGATTGTCTTGTGAGATCTACTTTTTTCCCTAAGTGATCCTGAAGCATGTGATATTCTAGTCGTAACTGCCGAAGATTATTCCTCATTATCCGGATTATACCAAAAACAAAGTCATTTCTAACGTCTAATGATAATACGTGTATTATTTTAAAATTGAGTATAAGTAAATATGGATTAACCTTACGAAGAAGGTAAGAAATTTCCAGTAAAACGAGCAATAATGCAAAAATCTATAGATACAGTAGTAGGAGAACAAAGAAAATTACGAGTTCGTAGTTATCTTTATATGAAGGAGGTGTTTGAAAATGTCATGTTCCACCATAACTGTAAGGATGGTTTGAACACAACCCGACATTTCCCTTTCAAAATATGTAGAAGCATTAGTAGAGACCCCTTTTATTTCACCGGTTGGTTTTGGGGATATTGTTTTAAGTTGAGAAGTTGGTTCAGGTGTATATGATGGATATGGGGTATAAGTTGGGAAAGGTGTATAAGTGGGAAGTGGTTCTTCGATGGGAGGAATTCTTGTTGAGGGAGGAATATGTTTTGTTGGTTGAGGTTTGAATGTTTGAGTTGGAGCTCTATATTGATTTTGCTGAAGAATTGAAGCTAATACGAGAAATATTTGCTTGTATTGTTGTAGATATTATACTGAAAATACCTATTATTTAAATGTGTACAAAATTAATAGGAGGCAATATCTAAATCTAACTTTGGAAGTAGATTAATTCGTTTATATTGATTTGAAAAACTATTATCATTCTTACTATATTTCATACTTTTAATTACATTTAAAAATTGTACAAATAAAACAATTGTAAGTAAAATATTCCAGAATATCCAAAACTGAATAGAAAAATAGTCATAATTCAATAAGTGTAAATCACCCGTCCTAATGGCTAATAATATCAGTGTTACATACAAGAATAAATAAAGACCAACAAGATTTGTTGTTTGAATAAAAGCGTGAGAAACTTTCTTATGTTTAGCATTCGTTGGTATCCAACTTACTGTTTTTCTCATTAAAACCGAAATAATCGCATGGGTACTTGAATAAATCTTAATCATAGCTACTAAAAAGTTTTCTTTCTTAAATTTTGCTATATGAAACAGGGGGTCAAGAATAAAAACAAATAGTAAATATAGATAAAATATGAAGGAATTACTTAAAGAAATGGTATCATTATATATAAATAAAATCCAAAATAGATGAAACGAAATAAATAATTTTAATGGTCTAATTAAAAACATAAGAAAACCACTTGTATAACATAGTTTTTTGATAAACGATATAGGAGCAAATATAAATTCCCTAGAAAGAGTGAGTTCTGAACGTCCTCTACACCAACGGTGCTGCTGATGGTAATAAGCATATACATTAGTTGGACACATACCCGTGGCTAAAATAACAGGAATATAACGGATAATCCAACCCTTACAAAGTAGTGCGAATCCAGTCCGAGAATCTTCACTTGCTGTTACTTGCCGAAATCCCCCTATTGTCATAAGTGCTCTTCGTCTAAATATTGAATTTGAACCACAACATATAGGAGCATCAAATCTGTTTCTTGCAACTTGAATTATACGATAAAAGAATTCTTCTTGATATGCAGCCGCATAGGCAAGTGATGAAGATTTGTATAATTTCTCGTTCGTTTCAAAATATTGTGGAGTCTGTACTATTCCCACATTATAATTATTTGTATAAGGTAAAGCTTCAATTAGAAAATCTTTATGTGGAGCAAAATCAGCATCAAATATAGCAATAAATTCTCCATTAGTTCGTTCATAAGCATATTTTAAATTTCCTGCTTTTTTATTTTCTCCCTTATTGGGACGACTAAAATAATTAAAGCCAAATAAATTTGCTAATTGTTGATGCTCTTCACACTCTTCCGAAGAATCATCAAGTACATATATTTTTTTGTTTTTATAAGAAATATTAAAAACATGCCACCAAGTATTCCTTAATACTTCAATATCTTCACCACATATTGGAAGAAATATATCAACTAATGGCTCTCGATGATATGCCCAATAGGTTTTTATTAATCTCTGATGATTATATAAATTAAATTGTTTATAAAAAGCATTAATACTCCAACTTATTAGATAATATAAAGATAGAACGGTAAGAATTGGTAAAAAATACCAAGTAAAGAAAGGATCAATGCCTATCAAACCAGCATAGCTATAAATTACAAATAACCAAGAGATAATCCCAAAAAAATATAGTATACGGACTTTCCAAGTGGGAGTTTTATGAATATATAGATATTTTTCTTCGTTTTGAGAGTTTAAATCCATACATATTAACTATTACCATTTCTTACACGCTTAATGAAATCATTCCATCTATTTTTAAATTCATCATTATTTACTTTAATAACTTCGACATGACATTTTGGTATTAAAATTGTGAATGTCCGATTGAAAACTAGTCTAATGATTCTAGCTTCATAATTACAAACAAGTTTAAGTTTAGGAGGTGGAGGTAATCCAGGAAGACCACCACCACCATATGCAAAAGTATTTTGAGGCTTAATTAATGAAGCAAATATTACAAAGAGGAAAATAAATGCATATTTTTTCATTTTCATATAAATGAAATTGTTAATGTTAAAAATACTATAGGTATAAAAATTTGCCTGAATAATATCATGTGAAATATGTTGTAACAATAAGCTATAAATGTATCACACTGATATTTAAATATAGTATGCGAATTTAAAAAATATTAATTTGTTAATAGTATGTAGGAATGTGCGAAAATGCTTTTTGATTCCAATTAGACCGCTCACGACTTTAAAAAGTTACTGGGCGCTATTTTTGTGGAGGTAATTCTTGATCAGATTTCCCTTGAGAGCTCAATATCCATTTAATTTTACCTCTAAAAATCCAGGCCAGCCCTACAAGCAGTAAACCGATAAAAAAATCTCCTGAAGCTGTATTAGAATCTGTTGAAACACCCTGTATAGAACCTGAAGGTTTAGGATATTCTGAGATCATCTGAACAGGTGTATAAGTAGGGTAAGGAGTATATGTTGGATATGGAGTACTTGTTGAATCAGGAGTTAAAGTTGCAGAAGGGATTAAGGTAGGTTGGGGCTTTGGTGTCCAGGTTGGATAAATTCTCTTAATAGTCGGAGTTGATGAAGGTAATATTTGAATTGGTTGATCTTTTATAGGTGCAATATTTATAGAATTACTCGATGAACCACCACACATTACCATTTCTGAATATAAACAAGAAGATCCCCTCCAGCCATCATTACAGATTACTAGACCATTAGATTGCGCTCCAGCATCACAATTAACTCCCCCATGACTAGAACAACACCCTTGTTTTGCTTCAACTGGCGAAAAGTATAAAAAAACTGCCAAAGAGGCAGTTAATAAAATAGTACATATTTTATATAGGCTATACATAATCCGTATTGTACTCCAGTAAATAATCTATTACTAAATTTATTAATTTGATCATATTGTGTTGTCCGATTGTAAAGGTAATTTTATATGAAATATTTATTTCTTAAATCAAGATTATGTTGTTATTAATTATTGAAGGTGCCAATAAAGACTCATTTTACCGTCAGAGTGAAAAATTAATACCCCATTTCCTTCAGAAGCTCCGCCACGATAAACATATTTATTTCCGTTTTCAACCGCCCGCACAAGCGTATCGACATCATCATACATATCAATTCCATTATTAATTTCATCAGGATTATTTAATGACAATTGAGTATTTCCATAACATTGTGAAATTATTGGATTAGACATTGGCCAATCCCAATTTCCAGTTCCGACTGATTTTTCAATTTTTTTACTCACATCGTGACAGGAATCAGAATCAAAAAATAATTTCTTATTTCGAAGAAAATTAAAAGGGTTTAAATGTCCGACATCAGCGTTAAACTTGTTCAAATCTGATTCATTTAAATTGTAAACCGCAAAATGTAGTTTTGGTCTAGAAGCGTTTCCTGTATTCCCCATTATTCCAATTACATCTCCACGATCAACAGGTTTAGAGTTAAACTCATTGGTGGTAGGTATTAAAGGTGATACAGAAGTATTACCAATTGAAAGTGGTAAAGTTGGTGTGGGAGCTATTTTAATGACAGGATTGATAAATCCGAAGACTCCAATAAACATAGCAGATATAAAACTAAGTATAGACTTAAAGATTTCCATATAATTAAATATTACCACCTCATGAATACTTAAATTAAGCTTTCTGGCTGAGAAGTTGATTCTATCCCTAGTTTTTCCTTAGTAAGTTGAATTAAATTTAATCCTGTTTCCATTTTTACCTGTTCTTCCTCCACTAAATCAGCATCAAGGATTTCATCAGTCAGGTTTTCAAGGTTGTATTTGACCACACCTTTTACCAGACTGATTCCAGTCAGGTATTGTTTGTATAGCTCCTGGTGTTCCTTATTAGGCTTTAAATTCTCCAATCCTTCATTAAGGCTAATCAAATCATCCTGAAAGTTAATAAGAGCCTCTTTAAATTCTGCCGGGGATGAATTGCCGGACAGGTATGAAGAATACCTCAGACCGAAAATTTGAATAGTTTTATCCGTGTCAGAAACCATGCCTTTAAATTTCGGAAGAAAACTATATTGTTTAGGTTGATTCAAATACATAAGAATTGAAGTTAAAACCAAGAGTGTACAGACTAAAATTATATTTCTTGTCCAGAATCTTTTATGCAAGATTTTAAAGAATAGTTTCATGATTCGTATTATAATCAAATTATGATGTGGTTCTTACTGACGATCGGTTTAATACTATTTTCTTTTTATTGGTTTATATTAAGACCGGCTAATTTCAAAAAAGATTGTAATTTAAATGCAGTTACAGCTACAAGTCAGTTAAAAGTAAATATGATTCTCAGACTTATGATTCTTTGTTTCAGAGATGTATGCATTCGAGTGGATTATAAAAAGTCTCCAGTTTCCTGAAGAATCGTAGATAGTTATATGAATCATCTACATAGTACACCGCAGGCAGAAAAACTCTTTAACGAACTTAAAAGATTGGGCGTTAATGCTGAATATGAATACTCAGACGGACATAAACATGTCGACATAGCTATTCTTGACGCACAAATTTATATTGAAGTGGATGGAATGCACCATTTTTTAGATCCTGATCAAATCGCAAGGGATTTCGGTAGATCACACTACTCTGAAATAGATAATTTCCATACTATTCATATTCCTAATCTAATTATTGAGAAATATTGTTTCGGAGTTGCAAAAGCCATAAGTGAATTGGTTAGGAAGCGAACACAAAAGCCTCTGGTTTAATTCTCTAAAGATAAAAAAATGCTTATTAATTAAATACACTGTTACTTCACAGTATATTTATATGTATAAACTACAGCAATTTGAAGATGTGAGTAATGAAGAAACAAATACTGAATTACAGAAATTGATTACTCCTTCAGTCTAATTCTTCCAATTTACGGTTTGGAAGGCAATGACCGGATTGACAGTGGAAACGGCAGTGATTGCGTCATCGGCGGTTCGGGTAATGACAGGATCAATAACAGCAACGGCGACGATTTTTTGTATGGGGAAGAAGGCAATGATGTTTTGGAAGGATCGAACGGCCATGACCGGATTTACGGAGGCTCAGGCGCTGATACCCTCAAGGGATCGAACGGCAATGACATTTTGTCGGGCGGAGAAGGCAAAGATAAGCTGGAAGGCTCGAACGGCAATGATATGCTTTACGGTGATGATGGCGATGACGTGCTTGACGGCGGGAACGGCAATGACTTTATTTCCGGCGGGGACGGTTTTGACAAGGTATACGGCCGGAACGGTAAAGACAAGTGCCTGGGTGAGACAGTCTATACTTGTGAACTCTGACACGAGTAATTAAAATGAATATTAATGTTATTAAAACTGGGGCATTTTATTGCCCATTTTTTTCTTCCCCACCATACCAATAATTACCGGGCGAAAACACTGCATCACCCCAGTATCCTCATTTATGTTCTGTTTCTTTTGCTGATCCAGACTGTTTACATACAAGTCAGGAAAACCAATCCGAATATCCTGGGATTCGCGACCGATATCAATATTGAAAGGGTATTTCAGCTGGTAAACTGGGAACGGCAAAAAGAAGGCATGCCGGTACTTTCTTATTCGATGGAATTATCCGGTGCCGCCGCGGAAAAAGCCGGGGACATGTTCGATAAAAATTATTGGGCTCATATTTCGCCGACAGGTACGACTCCCTGGGAATTTATTGTCAGGAACGGCTACCAGTATATTTATGCCGGTGAGAATCTGGCTAAAAGTTTTGATACCTCGGAAGAAGTAGTCATGGCCTGGATGAATTCACCTACCCACCGGGTAAACATCCTGAAAAGGGAGTATACTGAAATCGGTTTGGCTGTAGTCAACGGCCGTCTGAACGGAGAGGAAACAACTTTAGTCGTTCAGGAATTCGGTTCCAGGGACAGAACACTGCCAGTCAGCGACCTCACTGAAAGCAGTATGAGAATTGAACCTGTGTTGCAGCCGGTACCGGCAGTAGCCCAAGCTCAAATCAGACCTTTGCCGGCGGCAACCAGCCTGCCCAGACTGCTGTCATTGGTTTTGGCTGAATTTATGCTGGTGCTTTTAATGCTGGACAGCGTGTTTATTTGGAAGCATAAAACAATCAGGCTTACGGGTCACAGCCTGGCCCATATTTTATTTTTCCTGACGCTGTTGGGAGCCATGAGCGCCACCGGTCTTGGCGCCATTCTCTAAAATGAGAAAACATCATTACATATTTCATAATTTTCTGCTGATTTTGATCCTTGCGACTGGCTTGGTTCTTTTTTTTGCCAACCGCGGTTATCCCGACAGGCAATTTTCCCTGACAGTCGCGATCTCCGCACTCTATGTGGTTTGGGGCATTCTGTACCATTACCTAAAAGGTGATTTACACCTGAAAGTTGTGATAGAATACATTCTCATTGCATTTTTGGCCGTCACAATACTACGGGGAGCATTTCTCCGCTGATACTTAACTATGAAAGGTATTATTTTGGCAGGCGGATTAGGCACAAGACTCTATCCCCTGACCCATGCCACCAATAAACATCTGCTGCCGGTTTATAACAGCCCGATGATTTTTTACCCCATCAGGACTCTGGTTTCTGCGGGTATAGATGAGATTTTGATTGTGACAAGCGGCCCGCATGCAGGCCATTTTATCCGGGTTTTGAAAAACGGCAAAGAATTGGGAGTACGGCACCTTGAGTACGCCTACCAGGAAAAACCGAACGGAGGCATAGCTGACGCACTGCTGATCGGCGAGGATTTTGCCGACAATGATTCCTTAACGGTCATCCTCGGGGACAATACGACCGATGCCGATATTTCTTCACAAGTTGCCGCTTTCCGTGAGGGAGCGACTGTATTTCTGAAGAAAATAAATAATAAGGAGCAAATCCGCCGTTTCGGGGTCGCTGTTTTCGATAAAGAGCACCCGGATAAAATAAATGCCATTGAGGAAAAACCGAAAATTCCCAAAAGCGAATTTGCGGCAACCGGCCTATATATTTATGACAAAAAAGTATTTGATCATATCCGGAGCTGCCGGCCATCAGCCCGCGGGGAGATTGAAATTACCGATGTTAATAACATTTATATCAGGAAAAAAATGCTGCAATGGGTCGAACTGAAAGGGTTTTGGTCAGATGCGGGTACTTTCGAAACCCTTTACCGGGCAAATGTCTATTGGGCAAACAAAGGAGGTATATGAAAACAAATTTATCAGTTAATAAGGAAAAGCTTATTGACGGTGTGCAAATAAAAGAGCCGGTGCGGCACAAGGATGAAAGGGGATATTTTGAAGAGCTGATCCGTGTAACTGACCATTTTTTCAGTGAAGGATTCGGCCAGGTTTCCCATGCTTTAATGTATTCCGGTGTGATCAAGGCCTGGCATATCCATAAAACCCAAATTGACTGGTGGTATATAAGCCGCGGCGACGTCAAGACAGCCCTATTTGACTTAAGGGAAAATTCTCCGACGGAAGGATTGCTGAATGAATTTTTTATGGGAGAACATTCCGGAAATATAGTTCTAAAAATTCCGGCCGGTGTGGCGCACGGACTGAAAGTACTCGGTGGCGAAGCTGAAATTTTTTATGTTACCTCGGGCGTCTATAATCCGCAGGAAGAAGGACGGTTGCCTCATGATGATCCGAAAATCGGCTATGATTGGCTGAAAGGACCAGAAATAAAATAATCTAGAATGAATATACTGGTAACCGGAGGAGCCGGATTTATCGGCACCAATTTCATCAGGTACTGGCTGGAAAAATACTCACAGGACAAAATCGTGAATTATGACGTCCTGACTTATGCCGGCAATCCGGACAGCCTGGCTGATTTTGAGGGCAGTTCCCGCTACCGGTTTATTCAAGGGGATATTAACAACAGGGAACTTGTGTCGGAAGCCATGAAAGATGCGGAGATGGTTGTGCATTTTGCCGCTGAAACGCATGTTGACCGTTCGATTGCCGACCCGCAAGTCTTTTTAAGGACAAATGTTTTGGGTACACAGGTTTTACTTGAGCAGGCAGTCAAGAATAAGGTTGGGCATTTTCATCATATTTCGACTGATGAAGTGTACGGTACTTTGAGTCTGGCCGGGCGTAAGAAATTCAATGAAGATACCCGCTACCGTCCCCGCAGCCCATATGCTGCCAGCAAGGCCGCCTCAGACCACCTGGTGCTGGCCTATTATGAAACATACGGTTTGCCGGTAACCATCACCAACTGTTCCAACAATTACGGTCCGTATCAACATCCTGAAAAATTAATACCTTTGACCATTACCAACCTGCTGGAAGGATTAAAAGTGCCTGTCTACGGCGACGGCAGAAACGTCCGTGACTGGCTTTATGTGGACGATCATTGCCGGGCTATTGATCTGGTTTTAAAAAAAGGACAGCCCGGTAGAGTATATTGTGTCGGCGGATTGACTTCGGATATCTCCAATTTGGAGGTAGTAAAGAAAATTCTGAAGCTGATGGATAAGGATGAAAAACAGCTTGAATTCGTGAAAGACCGTGTCGGCCATGATCTGAAGTATGCCCTCGACTGGAGCAGGATTAAAAATGAATTAGGCTGGCAACCGAAAGCTGATTTTGATAAACGGCTCAGGGAAACGGTAGACTGGTATCTGGAGCATAAAAGCTGGTGGAAAAAACTTAAAGGCCGTCAATTCCGGGAATATTACCGGAAACAGTATCAACAATGACAAAAATACCGATATTAGCAACAGGTTTATCCGGACTGGTCGGTACCAGAATCAGCGAAATATTATCCTCAGAGTATGAGTTTAGGGATGTCAGTCTGACAACCGGTATTGATATCACTGATTTTGAGGCAGTCGACAAAGCCGTTCGGGAGTCCGATTCTGAGGTTATCCTGCACATGGCTGCAAAAACTGACGTTGATGCCTGCGAAGACGATAAGATTTTAGGTGATGACGGCGGAGCCTGGCGAATAAACGTCGTCGGTACAGATAATATCATAGCCTGTGCCAGGAAATACGGCAAACGGGTAATTTATGTGTCCACCGATTTCGTATTTGACGGAACCAGTGACGAATATCATGAAGATGATTTGCCGAATCCAGTAAGCTGGTACGGTTACACCAAGCATCTGGGAGAAGAACATTTAGCGGAATCGAATGTCGATTTTAGTGTGATACGCATAAGTTATCCTTACAGGAATTTATTTGAACCGAAAAAAGATTTTGTACACCGCATAATTGACCAGTTCAAGAAAGAAGGAAAAATCCATGCCCTGACTGACCATATTTTTACTCCCACTTTGGTTGATGATATAGCAACCGGCCTCAAAGTATTTCTGGGCAGGAATTTGCCCGGTATTTATCATTTGACAGGCGGCAGCAGTTTGACCACAATAGATGCCGTCAGGACGATTGCCGCCACTTATAATATTAAGTGCGAAATAATTCCGATTGACCGGGCAACTTACTTTAAAGACAGGGCTTTTCGTCCGTTTAAGTTGGCACTGAAAAATGATAAAATAAGTAAATTAGGGATTACTATGAGTGATTTTGCACAAGGGCTTAAAACCGTTAAACAACAGGATTCATAATTTTTAAGTTTTATTTTTTCATTCCCTGATAGTTGTTTGTCTTAGGAATGATAATTTATTTATATGAAGATAGCATTTATCGGACACGGCTATGTCGGTTTGGTGACAGCAGCAGTTTTTGCAGATTTGGGCAACTCTGTTTGGGTGGTCGGGCGCACTAAATCAAAAATAGACAATTTGAAAAAAGGCATCATGCCTTTTTTTGAACCCGGTCTGGAAGAAATGGTGAAGAGAAATACGCTTTCCGGCAGGCTGAAATTCACCCTCAACTACCAGGAGGCTGTTTCCGAATCGAAAGTCATCTTTATTTGTGTCGGGACGCCGTCCAAGCAAAACGGTGAAGCTGACCTGTCAGCGGTTTTCAAATCAAGCGAAGAAATCGGCAGAAATCTGAAAAACTATGCACTCATTGTTACCAAAAGTACCGTGCCTGTTGGTACAAACAGGCAAGTTGCCAAGGTTATAAAAAAAATCGTAGCCGGCAAAGTGCCTTTTGACATAGCTTCCTGTCCCGAATTCCTGAGGGAAGGCAGTGCCATTTCCGACACACTCAATCCTGACAGGATTGTTATTGGTTTCGACAGCATTAAAGCCAAAACAATTCTGTTGGACCTGCATAAACCGATAGACGGAGAGAGAATAAACACAACCATTGAATCCGCGGAAATGATCAAATATGCTTCTAATGCGCTTTTAGCCAACAAGATTTCTTTTGCCAATGCCATGTCATTTATATGCGATGCAGTGGGCGCTGACGTCGAAGATGTTTTAAACGGGGTCGGTCTGGATAAGCGCCTGGGAAGAATGTTCCTTTATGCCGGAGTCGGTTTTGGCGGCAGCTGCTTCCCCAAGGACGTCAAAGCCCTGATAGCCATCGCCAAATCGAAAAAATATGACTTCGATCTTTTAAAAGCCGTAAATCTGATAAATGATGATGCTAGAAAAAGATTTGTGGAAAAAGTTGACAGGACGCTTTCCGGAGTCAAGGGAAAAACTCTGGCCGTCTGGGGATTGGCATTCAAGCCCAACACCGATGACATGCGTGAGGCGCCTTCCATTGATATAATCAGACTGCTGCAGGCCAAAGGGGCCAAAATCAAAGCTTTTGATCCCGTTGCCGTTGACAATGCTGCCAAGGTTATCACGGATGTCACTTTTACCGGGTCACCGGCAGAAGCCGCCGCAGGAGCCCACGCGGTGCTCCTTCTGACGGAATGGAATGAATTCAAACAGCTGGATTTGCGTGAAATTAAAAAAGTTATGAAAACGCCCTATCTGTTCGATGGTCGCAATATATACGACCCGGCCCAAGTTAAATCTATGGGTTTTGTTTATAAAGGTGTTGGTAGGGAATAAGGAGAAATAATGAAAAAAACAGGAAAAAAGACCGCCCTTATTACCGGCATTACCGGTTTCGCCGGCAGCCATCTGGCGGAACTTCTGCTGGATGAGGGGGTAAATGTCCACGGCATACAGAGATGGCGCAGCAAGACTGATAATATCGAAAATATCCAAAAAAAAATCATTATTCATGAAGCGGATCTTCTGGACGCCCATTCACTTTATAAAGTCGTTGATGAAACAAGACCCGATTATATTTTCCATTTGGCAGCCCAGTCGTACGTCCAGTCATCCTGGTCATCCCCGACCAATACTTTGGAAATTAATGTGATCGGTTCCGTCAATCTCTTTGAAGCCGTTAAAAAAACCGGTTTGAACATAGCCATCCAGATAGCCTGTTCATCGGAAGAATACGGGAAAGTCCTTCCTGATGAAATCCCGATAACCGAAAATAATCCGCTGCGGCCTCTTTCCCCTTATGCCGTTTCCAAGCTGGCTATGGATTATATAGGGTACCAGTATTATGAAAGTTATGGTATGAGGATCATCAGAACCAGAGGCTTTAACCATACAGGTCCCAGACGGGGTGATGTTTTTGCCGAATCAACTTTTGCCAGGCAGATAGCGGAAATTGAAAAAGGCAAAAAGGAACCTGTGGTGCTGGTCGGCAATCTGGATGCCAGAAGGGATTACACGGATGTCCGGGACATGGTCAAAGCATATTATCTGTCAGTGCAAAAATGCCAAAGCGGGGAAGTCTATAATATCGCCACCGGTAAAAGCTGGAAAATCAGGGATGTCCTCAAACTGCTGCTGTCAATGAGCAAGGTTAAGATCAAAATCGAGCAGGATAAGACCAGGATGAGGCCGTCAGATGTTGAAGTACTGGTTGGTGATGCCGGTAAATTCATGAAGATTACCGGTTGGAAGCCGGAGATTCCATTTGAAAAAACCATGGAAGACCTGCTGAATTATTGGCGGGAGAAAGTTTAATATCACCCGTGAAAGATGGTTTTGTGGCAAAGCAAACGACCAGTATTGTTACAGGTGGGGCCGGTTTCATCGGTTCACATCTTGTTGACCGCCTGCTGGAAAAAGGTCATCAGGTAATCTGCATTGATAACCTGATCACAGGGAGCCGGGATAATATCAGGCATCTGGAGAACCATCCTTCTTTCCGTTTTCTCAAAGCAGATGTCAGTAAAGATACTGAATTGGAATTAGGGGACAGAGTCGATTATATATATCATCTGGCTTCGCCAGCCAGTCCTCCGAAGTACCTCAAGTATCCGATTGAAACCCTGCTGGTTAATTCACTGGGAACTTATTTGTTATTAAAAGCCGCCCGTAAATACAACAGCCATTTTCTACTGGCTTCAACCTCGGAAGTATACGGCGATCCCAAAGAACACCCTCAGAAGGAAACCTATTTCGGACATGTAAATCCGACCGGAATCAGGGCCTGTTATGATGAAGGGAAAAGGTTTGCCGAGGCTATAACCATGGAATTTTATCGCCAGTACCGCCTGAAGACCAGGATTATCAGAATTTTTAATACTTACGGGCCGAGGATGCAGGCTTCCGACGGCAGGGTGATTTCAAACTTTATCAGCCAGGCACTTTCCGGACAGCCGGTAACCATTTACGGTGAGGGTGAACAAACGCGTTCTTTTTGTTATGTTTCCGATATGGTTGCGGGGATTTTAGCAGTTTCCGAAAGCGCCGATACCATTGGCCAGATTGTAAACCTGGGAAATCCGCATGAAATAAATATAAGACAGGCAGCTGAACTTATTGTTGAAAAAACGGGTTCGAAATCGCCGATTGTTAAAAAAAATCAAAGGCTGGCCGATGATCCGGAGAAGCGCTGTCCGGACATCGGACGCGCCGCCAAACTGGCCGGTTGGACACCGAAAATTGATTTAAAAGAAGGACTGTCCAGGACAATTGAATATTTTTCCGAAGAACTCAAAAAATCCAAATGAAAATCGCGCATATTATTCCCACTTTTAACGAAAGAGATAATATAAAGGAAATGCTTGACGTGCTTTATGATCTTTCCAGGAAGTATCCCCAGTGGGAAAACATTGTGATAGTGGTTGACGACCAGTCTCCGGACGGCACTGCCGAAATCGTCAGGAAATACACTAAAGACAGACTGAAGGTCCATCTTCTGTCCAAAAAAAAAGAAGGCCTGGGACGGGCACTGATTTTAGGATATGAATTCGCCGTTAAAAAAGTAAAAGCCGACCTGGTCATCCCCAATGATGCTGATTTCCAATGGGATCCGAGGGATTACCCCAAACTGGTTAAAAAAATCGAAGAAGGATATGACGTAGCGGTAGCTTCCCGGCATATACCGGGCGGGAAAGTTGTCGGTTGGAACTGGTTTCGTAAATTAAACCACGAAGTCTCCAATTCATTATTGGCCTGGGTCTTGGCCGGTGTGCACGAAGTAAAAGACCATGCCGGAAATTTTAAAGCCATCAGAGTCAAAGGGATTCTTGACAAGGTTCCCCTGGCTAAAATGAAAAATGCCGGTTTTTCCTTCCAATTGCATATCCTTTACGAACTGTCGAAGACTACTGCCAAATTTATTGAAGTGCCGGTTGTTTTCCGTGAGAGGAAGTTCGGGCAATCGAAAATCGGTTTTAACCGTTATTACCTTCGTGATATTCTGGAATACATTAAATCAAGTCTGTTAATAAGATATGACAGGTCGCAAAGATTTTTCAAATACGGACTTGTGGGTTTAATCGGATTGGCGGTCCAGACACTTCTTTCCAAAATCCTGATTATATCCGGCATGGCGCCGGCCGTGGCAGTCTCAATCGGAGCTGAAAGCGCCATCATCACCAACTATTTATTAAATAATTACTGGACATTTAAATCACACGTCATTGAAGGCGGGGATATGCTGAAAAAATTTCTGCAGTTTAATGCCGCCTCAATCGGGGCTGTCCTGATTCAGGGAGCAGTTGTCTGGGCCGGTACGGGGATCTTCGGCGAATCTTCCTGGTTTATTTTTATGATTCTTTCCATTGTTTTTCTGGTTATCCCTTACAGCTACTTTGTTTATAACCGCTTTATCTGGAAAACCCACCAGCAGAAACTTTATGCCTAATATATTCAGAAAGAGTAACTTTCCGCTTTTTATTTTGGCGGCCGTCATCCTCCTGGCGGGATTTTTACGATTTTATCGCATATCCGAATACCTGACTTTTCTGGGTGATGAAGGCAGGGATGTCCTGGTTGTTAAGCGGATGCTTGTGGACGGTAAATTGACTCTGCTGGGACCGATTACCAGTGTCGGATCCATTTATATGGGCCCTATTTTTTATTACCTGATGGCGCCTTTTCTGTTTTTATGGAAATTCGATCCTACCGGTCCGGCAGTCATGGTAGCTTTATTTTCCCTGGCCACGGTTTATCTTGTTTTCCGCATCGGCCGTGATTTCCTTGATACTTGGGTCGGTTTGGCGGCCGCCTTTTTTTATGCCATTTCTCCTTTGACCATCATTTACGGACGGGCATCGTGGAATCCGAATGTGGTGCCTTTCTTTGCCTGCCTTTATATGTATAGTCTGATGAAGGTCTTAATAAGTAAAAATGACCGTTGGCTGGCGGTAGCGGGGTTGGCATTAGGCATGATGATACAGCTCCACTATGTAACTTTTATGTTTTTTTTAATTACGGCTGTACTGTTCCTGGTTTTCAGAAGGCTACCGCCGATTAAGTACCTGCTTTATTTCTTAGTTGCTTTTCTGGCAGCCTATTCCCCATTTATCCTATTTGAGATTAGGCATGGATTCGTAAATACTCAGGGAGCCCTGAAATTTTTCTGGCAGCAGGAAGCTGAGGCGGGTCCGTCAAGATTCGTTAAAATGCTGACAGCCGTCAACGATATTTCAGTCAGGTTGTTCTGGAGACTTCACATTATAGCCGGAGCGGAACTGACCAAGATTTATCTGGTATCGCTCATTTTGGTTACGGCGATCCTTTTCAAGAAAAAATTGGCAAAATACACCAATGGTCTGAAATTTCTGCTTGTCTGGCTGATTGTCGGGATAATTTCCTACGGATTATATGGCGGCGTAATTTATGACTACTATATGGGATCCCTGTTCGCACTGCCCTTTTTATTTTCCGGAATGATGCTTTATCTTCTTTACCGAAGCGGATGGGGTAAAGCAGTTTCACTGACCATTTTGGCAGTTTTGACCTATTTTAATATAATAAATACGCCGATTAAGCAGGAACCGAATAATCTCTTGAAAAATACCCGCGATATAGCTGATTTTGTTTATGAAAAAAGCGAGGGAAATCCTTATAACTTTGCCCTGATTGCCGGAAAAAATTCCGACCATGCCTACCGTTATTTTCTGGAACTGTGGAAGAGGCAGCCGGTGGTGATAGAAAATCCGCAAATCGATCCGGAAAGAAAGTCGGTAACAGGACAGCTTTTGATAGTCTGCGAGGAAAAAATCTGCATGCCTTTAGGCCATCCTTTATGGGAAATTGCCGGTTTCGGCCAGGCGGAAATAGAAGGTGAATGGCAGGTTTCAACTGCCAAAGTATTCAAACTGGTTCCTTATGACGGATAACAGTATTTATTTATCAGTTATCATCCCCTGCTATAATGAAGCCCGGAATATCCGCTTGGGAGCTCTCGAGAGTGTAGACGCATATTTGAAGAAGCAAAAATATGCCTGGGAAGTTATCATGGTTGATGACGGTTCCAATGATGACAGTCCCAGGCTGTTGAAATCAGTCGCAAATGACAAGAAAAATTTCTTCTATTACCGCAAAAAACACCAGGGCAAAGCAGCCGCCGTCACCTATGGTGTCATGAAAGCCGAAGGCGCAATCATTCTTTTTACCGATCTCGACCAGGCGACGCCTTTAAACCAGATAGAAAAACTTTTTCCCTTGTTCGGAAAAGGCTGTGATCTGGTCATCGGTTCCAGAAATAATGAAAGGCGCGGGGCGCCTTTGTTGAGGCTGGCCATGGCCAAGGGCTTCATGCTTGCCAGAAACATAATTCTCAATCTAAACATCCGCGATACCCAGTGCGGTTTCAAGGCTTTTACTTCTGAGTGCGGCCGCCTGCTTTTTCCCAAGTTAAAGGTTTTTGATGAAAAAAGAAGGGCTTCAGGATCGGCTGTCTCAGCTGGTTTCGACATAGAACTCCTCTATCTGGCGAAAAAGAAAGGCTTCCGCATAGCTGAAGTACCCATTGAGTGGCATTACCAGGAAACCCGCAATGTAAACCCCGTCAAAGACTCGCTGGAAAGCCTCTATGATCTTTTGAGGATAAAGTTTAACAGCTCTCTGGGCAAATACGATGCCTAAAAAAATTTATGCCGGCTTACTCACGGGCTCGTTTCTTGTTCTGATATTGCTTTCGGTATACAGTTATTCCCAGATAGACCTGAATTTGACCCTGTCAGGTAATTCTGCCTACCAATCCTTCCAGAATCTGATGATCGTCCTGGGCTATTTCCGCAGGCCTGTATCTGCCCTGATATTTTTCCTGCTGACAGTCTGTTTATTCTTCATGCAAAAATACTGGCTTTTCCTGACTGAAAAATTTCCGCTTAGCGGCCGCCAACTACTGCTTCTATTGGTTGTGACCGGGGCAACAGGTGCCATTGCCTATCCTGCTTTTTCCCATGATTTCTTCAACTATCTGTTCGATGCGCGGATTGTAACCAAATACCATCTTAATCCTTATTTATATACTGCTTTGGATTTTCCGGATGATTTATGGACAAGATTCATGCACTGGACACACAGGACGTACCCATATGGCCCGGTTTGGCTTATGGTTTCCATAGCGGTTTCCTATTTGGGCAGGCAAATTTTTGTCCTGACTATGGCAGGTTTTAAGCTGATGTTTTTTCTCCTGTATTTGGGCAATACATATCTTATCGGCAGAATTAGTCTATCTGACGGGGTAAAAACCGCCAGAGAAAACATGCTCTATTTTGCTTTAAGTCCATTGGTGATTATTGAAAGCCTGGTCAGTCCGCACAACGAATCCATGATGCTGTTTTTCCTGCTGATATTTTTTTATTATTACTTTCAAAAAAGAATAAAAGGGTCACTGATTTTCCTTTCCCTGTCCGCCTTGGTTAAATATTTAACAACTGTAGTCATTCCTCTGGTTTTGTTCCCACCCAAAAAGATCAGAGAATCCAGGGAGAAATTTCTTTATCTGGTTTTGGCTTCCGTCGGAATTATGATCATATATTTAATTTCATTGAGGGAAGCCTATCCCTGGTATTTTCTGACTGTAATCGGCATTGTTTCTTTGATACATCAGCCACAAATCAGAAATCTGACAGCTGTTTTATCCTGGGCGGTTCTCTTGCGCTACCTTCCATACCTTTATTCCGGCACCTATACCGAGCTGACGGCTAAAACCGCAGACATTTTCCTGTTGGTCCCGCTCGTTCTCGCTTCACTTTATCTTGTTTCAAAAAATCTGATTAAAAGCTGATATCTGCTATAATTTGTATGTTTCATGAGAGACTTTTTACTGATTTTTATTATCTGCCTGTCTGTTTTTGCCAGCCGTACTCTCAATCTGACGAAAATACCTATTTTTACCGATGAAGCAATCTACATCAGGTGGGCGCAAATCGGTTTAAATGATCCTGCTCACCGTTTTATTTCCCTGACGGACGGCAAACAGCCATTGATGACCTGGGCGATGTATCCCTTTCTGAAAATAATGGAAGATCCGCTTATTGCCGGAAGGATGGTATCCGTACTATCAGGGGTTTTGTCTGCCGCCGGATTGTATCTTTTGGCTTTGCATCTGTTTAACCGCCGAACGGCGGTATGGACCGGCTTGATTTATTTATTTACGCCTTTTGCTCTTGTCTATGACAGGCTGGCGTTAATGGATTCCCTACTGTTGTCATTGGCTGTCTGGTCACTCTATCTGGAAGTATTGCTGGTGAAAAAACGGCAGTTGGATATAGCGCTTTTGTTAGGTATGGTTATCGGCTTGGGTTTGCTGACAAAATCTTCCGCTTTTTTCTTTATATATCTGATGCCTTTTTCCCTCTTGCTGTTCAACTGGCAAAGAAAAAATAATTTTAAATCACTGTTAAAATGGAGCGGGCTTTCACTATTGAGTATTTTGCTTGCGCATATTATATATAATTCTCTCAGATTGTCGCCTTTTTTCTATATTATTGAACAAAAAAACTATTCTTTTATCTATACCTTGAGTGATTTTCTTGACCGGCCGTTTTCGGTACTGCGTCCGAATTTGAACGGTTTGACACAGATGCTCCTTTCATATTTTTCCTGGCCGTTTATATCAGTCATATTAATCGCATTAATTTTGGCCTTAATCAGAAAAGACCGGCGTATCCCATATTTATTACTTTGGTTTATAATTCCCTTCCTTTCTTTAGCCGCCTTCGGCAAAGTGCTGTTTCCCAGGTTTCTCCTTTTTATGACTGTGCCTTTTTATCTGGTTGCAGCTGATTTTTTGTCCGGAATGACTTCATTTGCGCGTGATAAAGCAAAATATTTATACCTGGTTCCAGCCGTAGTGCTGGCTCCATTGGTCATAAACTCCTATCTGGTGAGTTTCAGGCCACTTGAAGCCAGGATACCGGACAGTGACCGTAACCAACTGTTGAACGACTGGCCTTCAGGATACGGAGTAAACCAGGTGATTTCATTTATTGAAAAAGAAGCTGCGGGGAAGGAGATCGTTTTGGCAACTGAAGGCACTTTCGGTTTAAATCCTGCGGTTTATGAAATCTATCTTAAGCAAAATGAAAATATCACCATTAAAGGTTATTGGCCGGTGGACAGCGGTAAAGAGGAACTGATCGGATTTGCTTCCGAAAAACCGACTTATCTTGTCCTTAAAGATTCACAGAAGCTTTCTGACGACTGGCCGGCTGAATTGATATTCAGAATCCGAAGGGGTACTGGCGACAGTTATCTCTACTTTTTCCGGATAAAGCCTGTGCCCGAGTTATGAAAAAGTTGCTGCCGTATTTTTGCGGATTAATCCTCATTTTGGCGGCAACCCTTCTGATACTGCCTTTTTCCAGGCCGGGTTTTTTTGCGACCGATGACGGCGAATGGGCAATTGTGCGTTTAGCAGAAATGGTCAGGGAGCTCAAAGATCTGCAGATTCCGCCGCGATGGTCTGATTATTTAAACCACGGTTACGGTTACCCGCTGTTTTCATTTACTTACCCTTTGCCCTTTTATCTCGGCAGTTTAATCCGCCTGACCGGGGCCGACTTTACTGAAATCATTAAATTGCTTTTTGTCCTGAGTGTTTTTATGTCCGGCTATTTTATGTTCTTATTAGCCGCCAAAATAAAAGGAAATTGGGCGGGCATGATGGCTGCTTTTTTTTATATGACCGTTCCTTACCGCCTGACTGACCTTTATGTCAGGGGCTCGCTCGGGGAATCTTTGGCTTTAAGCCTTTTCCCTCTGATATTTTATCTGACCCTTGTATACAGGGAGAAGACCGGTCTAAAAAGGGGAGTCCTTCTTTCATTGTCTCTAGCGTCACTGCTCTTAACCCATAATGTCTTATCCCTGCTTTTTTCCCCGTTTTGGTTCTTGTGGCTTATAACTGTTTTTAAAGATGTAAAAAGTGTTTTGCCGAATAAGCTGAAGCTGATTTTATTTCCTGTAATTCTGTCTTTTGCCTTGGCTGCCTTTTTTATTGTCCCTGCCCTTCATGAAAGAAAATACATCCTGCTTTCGATAATGCCTTTGGCTGACAAGTCATCACATTTTCTCAGCTTGGGTGAAATATTCATGGCCACGCCAAGGGTAGGCTTACCGTCTTTCGGCTTGACTGCCCAACAGACGTCTGTTTTGATCCTGTCTGTCATCCTTTTAATTAAAAACCGTGCAAAAATTCAGTCCGCAGTTTTCTTTTTGCTCTCTGTGCCTTTGACGGTTTTTCTGCTTCACTCCTCTTCCCGGCTTGTCTGGCAATTGCCTCTTTTGTCCTCCATTGATTTTCCCTGGAGGATGGGAGGCATATTGTGCTTTATTGTTGCCTTAGCGTCAGTTTTTTTATTTTATAAGAAACAGGCTGTCTACGCCGGCAGCCTCCTAATATTAATTGGTTTTATGTCTATTTTGCCCTTAACCGGAATTAACAATCCGATAAATAAAAGCGATGATTATTATTTGACCAATGATGCCACCACAACTTCAGCTGATGAACTGATGCCGGTTTATGTAAGCCGTAAACCCGAAAACCGTTATTTGCGAAAAGCTGAGATTGTGACGGGCGATGCTGAGATTTCGGACCTGAATTATAATTCCCGTAAGGCAAAATTCACTATTCAGGCAGTCACACCGGGAACTGTCCGTTTGAATACAATTTTTTTCCCGGGTTGGCAGCTGGCGGATAACGGCAAGCCAATGACATTTAGATATAATAATGACTTCGGAATTATCGAGGCAGATTTCGGGCATGGCCGGCACCAGATAGAGGCAAATTTTACTGAGACTCCGGTGCGGTTTGCGGCAGACATCGTGTCTTTGTCAGCTTTATTCTATTGCGTTTATATTTTTATCAGAAAAAAGCATGATGATTCCATTAATTAGGAAACACCTGCCGGTCATTCTGTTGCTTTTGTTATTTTCTTATCCTGCTGTCAGCCACCTGACCGGCAGTGCTGTTTTTCCGGTCCATGACAAAACACAGCAGGCTCGTGTTTTTGAGATGGCGGAGCAATTAAAGTCAGGCCAGTTTCCGGTCCGTATGGTCGGAAATTTAGGTTATGGTTACGGTTATCCGTTGTTCAATTTTTATGCTCCGTTGCCTTACTATACGGGAGCATTATTTTACTTGTCGGGGTTTGACCTGTTTACTGCTACTAATTTGATGTATCTTGCCGGGGCATTGTTGGCGCCCCTTTTGATGTATTTTTTGGCGGCGTCTCTGTCAGGAAGGGTGGCCGGAATAGCAGCCGCTATTCTTTACCTGTATGCTCCTTATCATGCCGTCAATATCTATGTCAGGGGGGCTGTCGGTGAATACTATGCCTATGCCTTCCTGCCCCTCTTTTTTCTGGGCATCTATTGGTGTATGGCAGAACAGGCCGCAAAAAAGAGACGGGGATTTCTTCTGGGCAGTGTCGGGCTGGCGGGGATTTTTTTAAGTCATAATATCAGCGGGCTAATCATTTCGGCAGTGTCCCTTCTTTTACTGCCGATTATGTATTTTTCGAAACATGATTTAAAAAAATATTTAATGATGGTTGTTTTGGGTGTTGGTTTATCGGCTTTTTTTATCTTTCCCGCTTTTGCGGAACAGGCTTATACTTCTGTAGACAAACTTAAGACTGAGGGGAGTAATTTTGAGCAGCATTTTGTAACCCCCGGACAATTATGGGATTCTGCCTGGGGTTTTGCCGGGTCAGGGCCGGGTCTTGCCGACGGCATGTCATTTAAAATTGGTAAATGGCACATATTATTAACGCTGGCCTCAATCATTCTCCTGACAGGCGTTTACATAAGTAAAAAAATGAAAAACAGCCTCAAGTTTTTTTATTTAATCAGCCTTGTTTTTTTGATTATATGTGTTTTGATGACCCTGGAGATGTCCGCGTCCGTCTACCGGATGATACCCGGTTTTACTTTTATCCAATATCCCTGGCGTTTTTTGAATTTCATCCTGCTTTTTTCGGTAATTCTGGTAACCGGCCTGTTCAGGTTTACTTCAAAGCATTACAGTTTATTTTTATCGGCGGTCATAATTTCCGCCAGTCTGATATTTTATCCTAAATATTTCCTGCCGCAAACGCTGTACTACCCCGAAGCGGATGAATTTCTCAACACTGAAAATTTGCGGTTTAACTCATCTTTAATATCCGATGAATATTTACCGGAAGATTTTCCCAGGCCTTCTTCTGCAGAGGAAGTTTACCGCACGCCATTCAGCGGTCTTGTCGGCCAACAGGCAGTATCAGTCAAGGATACGGCTGAACATAAAATATATATGGTGGAAGGTGCAGGAGGCCGGCTGGTAACAAGTCTACCCTTTTTTCCGGGTTGGAATGTTTCGGTCGATAGTAATAAAGTGCCGGCCGCCAAAATAGAGGGCAAATTGTCATTTGAAGTGCCGTCAGGCAAAAAACTCATCGAATTCAGACTTAAGGACACTCCGGTCAGAAAGGTGTCAAATAGCGTTTCCTTTTTATCTCTGTGTTTGCTACTATATTTATCATCCGGATATTCAACTAAATTATGGCTAAAAAAACCGATCTCGAAATAGTCATTCCTATTTTTAATGAGGAAGAAGAGCTGACAGATTCCGTTAATCGCCTCTGCCGTTTCCTTAAAGTGCACCTGCAAGGTCGCGATTGGCATATTACCATTGCCGACAACGCTTCAACAGACAGGAGTTTAACAATTGCCGAAAAATTAAGCCGGGAACTGGATAATGTTGGAGTCCTGCATCTGGATAAAAAGGGAAGAGGCCGGGCGGTAAAAAAGGCCTGGTTAAAAAGCCGGGCTGCCATTTTATGCTATATGGATGTTGATTTGTCCACTGATTTATCGGCCTTAAATACTCTTGTGTCCTCCTTGGAGAACGGCTATGATATAGCGATTGGTTCCAGGCTGCTGCCGGAATCAAAAGTCGTCGGCAGGACAATAAAAAGGGAAATCCTCTCCAGGGTTTACAATATTCTGATCAGGATTTTTTTCGGTGTCGGTTTTTCCGACGCCCAATGCGGATTCAAGGGGATAACCAGGAAACTGGCAGACAACCTGATACCGCATCTTGAAGATAATGCCTGGTTTTTCGACAGTGAGCTTTTGATTGTAGGGGAAAAAATGGGTTACCGCGTAAAACAGATTCCTGTGATCTGGACGGATAATCCGGGTTCGACAGTCAGGGTGCTACGGACTGTCTATGGAGATTTGGAGGGACTGTGGAGGCTTTTTTGGCAGAAGCCGTGGCTTAAACTGAGAGCAAAATGAATAACAGACTATTAATCACCGGCGGTGCCGGTTTTATCGGTTCTAATCTGGCAGCTTACTTCCTCAAAAAAAAATACCGGGTAGCTGTATTGGATAACCTTTCAAGGCAGGGCAGCCGGGTAAATTTGGACTGGCTGAAAGGGACGGGATCGGTGGAATTCATCAACGGTGATATCAGGCAGCCGGAAATATTGAATAAAGCCGTCCGGGGCAGGGATATTATTTTCCATTTGGCAGGGCAGGTGGCGGTAACGACCTCTGTTGAAGATCCCCGGACTGATTTTGACATAAATATGGCCGGAACTTTCAATTTACTGGAAGCGGTCAGAAAAAATAAAATCAAACCGATTATCATTTATGCCTCGACAAATAAAGTGTACGGCGGGATGGAAAACTTAAAAATAATCGAAAAAAAAGACGGTTATCTGTATGCAGATTATCCCAATGGCATCTCCGAAGAATTCAATCTGGATTTCCATTCCCCCTACGGGTGTTCCAAAGGTGCGGCCGACCAGTATATGCATGACTATTCCCGCATCTATGATTTACCAACGGTAGTCTTCCGCCAATCCTGCATTTACGGCCCCCGCCAGTTCGGTGTTGAAGACCAGGGCTGGGTTGCCTGGTTCATTATAGCCGTCCTTCTCGGAAAGCCGATAACCATTTACGGTGACGGAAAACAGGTAAGGGATATTTTATATATAACAGATCTGGTTAGACTGTTTGAAACGACAGTCAGGAAGATAGATAGGGCACGCGGGAAAGTTTTTAATGTCGGCGGAGGATCGAAAAATCTTCTGTCTGTCTGGAGCAAATTCGGTCCCATGCTGGAAGATCTATACGGTAAAAAAATCAAAGTCAAATACGACAATTGGCGGCCCGGCGACCAGAAAGTATATATCAGCGATATCCGCAAGGCAGAAAAAACTTTAGGCTGGAAACCGGAGGTAAGCGTAGAGGAAGGGGTAGGGAAACTTTACCGCTGGGTAAAGAACAACAAAGATATATTTATATGAAATTTAAAAAAATACTGGTTACGGGAGGTGCCGGATTTATCGGTTCCCACCTGGTAGACGGCCTTATTTCCGGCGGATACGAGGTAAGGGTTTTGGACAGTCTCGATAAACAGATCCATCCTTCCGGCCGCCTGCCGGACTATTTTAATCCGAAAGCGGAATTTATGCGGGGCGATGTTGTCAGGCGGGCCGATTGGCTAAAAGCCCTTGCCGGTGTTGAGGCAGTCGTCCATTTCGCCTCGGCTGTCGGGGTCGGGCAGAGCATGTATGAAATAGAGCGTTATGTGCATGTCAACTCAACCGGCACCGCCATTCTGCTGGATATATTGGCCAACGGAAAACATACGGTTAAAAAAATGCTGGTGGCTGCTTCCATGAGTTCCTACGGGGAAGGCAGTTACCATTGCCATGACTGCGGTCAGGTCAGGCCTCCCTTGAGAAGCGAAGAGCAATTGAAAAAAAAGGATTTCCGGAATTTTTGTCCGAAATGCCGTAAACCGGTTAAACCCGTCGCCACGGACGAGGAAGCCAAACAGAATTCAAATTCCATTTATGCCATCAGCAAAAAAAATCAAGAGGAAATGGTGCTCAATATAGGCGCCGCCTACAACATACCGGCAGTTGCTTTGCGTTTTTTCAATGTCTATGGTCCAAGGCAAAGCCTGTCCAATCCGTACAACGGCGTGGCTGCCATTTTCATAAGCCGGATTAAAAACGGCAAGGCGCCTCTCATAAACGAAGACGGCGGACAAACCCGGGATTTTATCCATATCCGGGATGTGGTAGCAGCCTGCCGAAGCTCTCTTGAAATAAGCGCAGCCGATTACCAGGTTTTTAATGTCGGCAGCGGCCGCCCGACGACTATATTGGAAGTCGCGGAAATTTTGATCAGACTTTTCCGGGCAGATTTAAAACCGGAAATAAGCGGCAAAGTCAGGAAACTGGATGTCAGGCACTGTTTTGCCGATACGGGCAAAATAAACAGGCTATTGGGCTGGTCGCCGAAGATATCCCTGGAGCAGGGTTTGGCGGAAGTCATAGAATGGGGAAAGAATGAAAAAGCAGTCGACCTAGTAGAAAAGGCAATGTATGAATTGGAAGAGCATGGTTTAAGATGACCGTTTCCTTTATCATCCCTTTCCACAACGAAGAAAAAAATTGCCGGCAGATGCTGGAAAATGTTTTAACTTTTGCCAATAGCCGGAAATTAAATTTTGAGATTATCCCGGTTGATGACCGAAGCAGCGACCGCACAGCCGCCATCCTCAGAGACATGTCTATGGCAAATAAGCATATCAGGCCTATATTCCGCAAAAAAGACAATATGGAGAACGGTAATACCATGGGTTTGGCCTTGCTGGCAGGCACAGATAAAGCTCGCGGAGAGGTTATTATCTGGACAATGGGCGATATGGCCGATGATCCGGAAACATATGCGGAAATCATTAAAAAAATCAGCCGGGGTTATGATTTGGTTTTCGGATCACGATATATGCCCGGAGGCAGCCGCGGGAATCTCGATCCCCTAAAAGCTTATTTATCTTCTTCCGGAACCAAACTGGCCAGAATCTTTTTCCGGGTACCGGTCCATGACATAACAAATGCCTTCAGGGGATTCAAAAAAAATATAATGGGAAAAATCATACTTGAGGAACCGGGTTTCAGCATTTCGCCGGAGTTTGCCATCAAAGCTTATCTGGCGGGTTTTAAGCTGGGAGAAGTGCCGACCGTTTACACCAACCGGGTCAAAGGTGTTTCCAATTTTAAACTTTATAAAATGACCAGAAGCTATCTTGAATTGTATTTAAGGCTTTACTTCCGGTTAATAATTCAGCCACTCTTTTTTAAGCGTTGAAAAGTGCCGTTCCCTTATTGATTGTCTGATTTTCCCCATCAAGTCCGCGAAAAAATAGAGGTTATGCATTGTTGCCAGACGAAGGGCTAGAAGTTCGCGGCTTTTAAAAAGGTGGTGAAGATAGCTGCGGTTGAAATTGAGACAGGCATAGCACTTGCATAAAGGATCCGGCGGTTGCAGGTCACGCGCATACTGCCTGTGTGTTATATCATAGCGGAATTTATTTTTAAGTCCGGCTTCTTTTGTAAACAGCCAGCCCATCCTTCCCAGCCTGGTAGGTGTAATGCAATCCAATGAATCAATGCCTTTTTCGACCGACAGGATTATGTCTTCGATTTCCCCTATACCCAGGAAATGTATAGGCTTGGCAGTTTCACTTAGAAGAGGCATGGTCCAGTCAAGGACGGCAAAGACTTTATCCCTAGGTTCCCGGCTGTTGGCGACGCTGCCAATAGCCAAACCGTCAAAAGGCAATGAAGCCATAAATTTTGCTGAATTGATCCTTAATCGTTTGTAAACGGATCCCTGGATAATACCATAGAGCGACTGCCGGGACTTAAGAAGATTTCTGGATTCCAGGCAAACTTTTGCCCAGGCATGGGTCCTGTCCATTGCCAGGCCGGCCCTTTTTTCGCTGATGGGATAAAAAGTGCATTCATCAAAAGCCATGACCAGATCAGCACCCAGTATTCCCTGTGCTGCCATTGATTCCCCGGGCCCCAAAAATACCGGACTGCCGTCCCAGGCGGATTTAAAAGCAATGCCCTGGTCAGTAATTTTGACAAGGGATCTTTCCGTTGCCCTGTTTTCTTTAACCCGGGGGCCGTTTTCAGAAAGGGAAAATGCCTGGAATCCGCCGGAATCAGTCATCAATACATGCGGCCAGTTCATAAACTTGTGAAGCCCGCCGGCGTGTTTTACGGTTTCCAGGCCGGGACGGAAGATCATGTGGTAGGTATTAACGAAAAAGACACGGTGACCCGTATTTTCGATTTCATCCGGGGTCAGGGATTTAACCGAAGCTGCCGTGCCTACCGGAACAAAAGCCGGGGTGGCAATTATGCCATGCTCAGTACGGATGCTGCCGGTCCTGGCAGTGCCGTCGGTGGCTTCGATTGAAAATTTAAGCTTGGTCATAAACCGTATTTTGCATTATACTATTTGGCACTGAATTAAGAATGATAATTATCAGAAGCAGCAAAATAAGGGAAGTTCCGGCCAGCCATGAAAGTGAAGACAATCCGGGATCATACCGACGTCGCTTGTTTGAAAAGCTGGATTTTCCCAAGGGTTTGTCGCCGCAAATGATCAATTGGGCGAGAATTCCGGCCGGCAAAAAATTCCGGCTGCATTACCATGAAGATTTAATCGAAATATTTATAATTGCCTCGGGCCGGGCCAGGATTATGGTCGACGGTGAGGCGGAAATTATCCGTTCCGGGGATGCAGTCATGATACCGGCAAAAAGTCCTCACACGATGGAAGCGATCGGTAAAAAAGAGGTGGAGTATCTGGTTGTCGGATACTCCTGGGGTTTGGGAGGCAAAACAATTGTAGCTGAAATTGAAAAATAGACATGAGATCCAACTATAAGTCACTTATCCTGTTGGCCGGTGCAATTTTTATTTCCTTTGTTATCTATCGCCAGTCACTGGGGTCCTATTTTTTCCAGGACGACTGGTTTACCCTGAAGATCAGCCGGGGAGCTGATCTTGCTGCAATTGCAGCTTTTTTTGTCCCAAGACGAGATGTCATCTATTACAGACCGTTAGGCATGCAAATCCCTTTTTATCTTCTGCAGTCATTTTTCGGTCTGAACCAGCTGCCTTTCAGGTTGCTGAATTTCGTTTTGCACGCAGCCAATACAGTTATGATATATTTGCTTATAAAAAAAATGGGAGGCTCTGTCTTTCCGGCCCGTCTGTCCGCCATTCTCTATGCGGTTTCCGGGGTTCATTATACTGTTTTCTACTGGAGCTCCACCCTGCCGTTTTTCCTGGGGCCGCTTTTATTGTTTTCCTCATTCTATTTTTTTCTGAGGTTTAGTGAAGGCAAGGCCGTGTGGTATTTTTTGTCGCTGACGGCATTTATTCTGGGACTGTTCACAAATGAAATGACAGCGGTACTGCCTTTGATGTTGTTGTCATACTCATTTATTATCAACAAAATCAGTTATTGGCGCCTATTGCCGTATTTTGTCCCCGTTGCCATACTTGTCGGCATCAGGTTTTTATTCTTCCCGCCTCCCGTAACTGAGAGTTATTCCCTGGGAGTGGCGCGCGAAACCGCTTATTCTTTGCGGAATTACTTTTTATGGAGCAACAATTGGCCGGAAGAAATCCAGGGCCAGTTTTACCGTTTCGGTCTTCTGAATCCCCGCTTCGTCAGGGAATTTGCCCCGTATGTGGCTGTTTTTTGCCTGAGTTTAGCTGTTAACATTCTGCTGTTTTACTTTTTACCGCTTGTCCATCTTTTAAAAAATAAAAACACAACTTCCATCCGGTTTTTTTACTTCGGTCTGAGCTGGTTTTTAATCGGACTTGCCCCGGTTATTTTTTTCCCCCTGCATGTCTTCAGTTACTATTTAATAATACCCATGGCCGGGCTGCTGTTGTCGCTGACGGTAGTATTCCACAATTATTTAAATTTTCAGAGCAGGCTATTAATCAGGAAAGTGATGACAATTGCCGTGGTTGCCTCTTCCATTATTTCAGCCTGCGCTTTGGTTGCCTTCAACAGTAAAATCCACTGGGCTCCAAGGCGGGCGAGAATTTCTAAAATATTGACTGACAAAGCCAAATCGGTATCGTTCGGTGCGGATGAGAAGGTAATTTTTTCGGTAAAACCTTATTCGGAATATAAATTAGCTTTAAACGACCAGGACGCTTTACAGTATATTTTCAGCAGGAACGATATTATCACCGACTACTCTTTGCATGGCCTGGGTAAATTTTACCTGTCTGAATAAACCCGGAAAAGAAGCTCCCCTTATGTAATATAATACCTACATGGATTCGGCAGGCAGTGCAGTGATCAAGGGCAAAATAGTCAGAGGTGTCATGGCCATGACCGGCAGGACGATGCTGCTGCAGATAATTACTTTCACCGCTACCTTCATCTTAACCATACTGTTGTCCCCGGCTGTTTTCGGGGTTTTTTTTGTGGTTTCGGCAGTCATTTCCTTTTTAACTTATTTTTCAGATATCGGGTTGGCTGCAGCTCTGATCCAGAAAAAAGAGGAACCGGGCAGAGTCGAATTGGTTTCCGTTTTTACCCTGCAGCAGGCAATTGTCATCACTCTTCTGGCGGCAGCCTATTTTCTGGTGCCTTATATCAGTTTATTTTACAGGCTTTCCCATGAAGGGATTTTTTTACTGAATGCCCTCTTAATTTCATTTTTCCTTTCTTCCTTAAAAACCATACCTTCAATACTTCTGGAAAGGAAGCTGGAATTTTCCAGGCTGGTTATACCTCAAATCCTGGAAACTCTTGCCTTTTACCTGACTGCGGTCATATTGGCTTATTTGGGGATGGGAGTAGCCAGTTTTGCCTGGGCTGCGGTCCTCAGGGGTCTGGTCGGCTTGGTCAGTATCTATTTTGTATCGCCATGGATGCCCGGCTTGGGTTTTTCCTATAGGGCGGTAAAAAGCCTGATCACTTTCGGCCTGCCATTCCAGACAAACAGTCTTCTGGCTTTGGTCAAGGACGACCTCTTAACTTTGTATTTGGGTAAAGTCCTGCCTTTTGCCCATGTCGGTTACCTGGGTTGGGCAAAGAAATGGGCGGAAACTCCTTTGAGACTGATAATGGATTCGGTTATCAGGGTGACTTTTCCGGCGTTTTCCCGTATCCAGAACGATAAAATTCTTTTAAAAAAAGCCCTGGAAAAAGCAGTGTTGTTTTTGGCCTTGTTTATCCTGCCCGCTTCGGTTTTTTTGGCGATTTACATCCGGCCACTGATGTTTATCGTCCCCCGGTATGCCAAATGGAATGAGGCTCTGACCGCTTTTTATTTTTTCAGCGCTTCTTCAGTTCTGGCTGCTTTTTCCTCTCCTCTGGTAAATGCCCTGAATGCCCTAGGAGGCATAAAAAAAACACTGTTTCTGATGGTTATCTGGACAGGCATGACCTGGATTATGGTGCCGTTTTTGACACGCATTTACGGTTTTAACGGTTGGGCATATGCCTCCGTAGCCATTTCTTTAACTGTTTTCCTGCCGGTTTCCATGCTTAAAAAAGAAGTTAATTTCAAAATATTGCCCAATATTCTGAAACCGTTTTTAATGACCGCCGCCTCCGCTCTATTTGCACTGGCGACTCTGCCTCTTGCGAAGGACATTTATAGCCTGGCTGTTTTATTGTTAATTTCAGGCGCAATTTATCTGACTTTAAGTTGGATTTGGCTTAAAAGGGAAATTAAACCATACCTGCCGCGATTAATATCTTCCGCATGAGAAGAATCCTTTTATTCTTTTTTATCCTGCTGACTGTCGTTTTTTCTTCTCCGATTTATTCGGGGAATATTTTTGCCGCATCGCAAAACTTTGCCACTATCGTAATCCCTTTTCGAGGCAGGGAATATTGGCAGGATTTTGCCAAACCAAGGCAGATTCTGGATTACCTCAATAAAGAAAAATTGCCCTCTACGGTCCTTCTGACATATGCCAATCTGAATGACACTGAAGTTGTAAACTATCTACATGGTTTAAAAAACAGGCCGGAAATGGGACTTTTTCTGGAAGTTGATCAGCAGTTGGCAAACGACAGCCTGGTATCATACCATTTCGGTGATTTTGATAAAGCGGCTGCCAACCAGATTCTCTTTTCCGGTTACCAACCGGATGAAAGAATCAGAATGGCCGACCGTCTTGTTACCCGGTTTAAATCAGTCTTCGGCGAGTTGCCGTCTTCTGCAGGGGCCTGGTATGTGGATGCGGTGACCGTCAATTATCTTCAGAACAAATATTCTTTGGCAGCGATTCTGGGGGTTGCCGACCAGTATGTGACCGATACATACGGACTTTGGGGTAAACCCTGGGGAATTCCTTACATTTCCTCCTTACACAATCCGTTAATTCCCGCCGGGACAGACAAGGCAGGTCCGGTCGCCATACAATGGGCAGCCAGGGACCCGATAAAAGGATACGGCCTGACTGTCGGAGACTCAACATACAGCTTTCAGGCAAATGATTATATAAACCATCATAATTTATCTATTTCATATTTCCGGATTCTTTTGGACAGCTATTTTGACAAGTTGAATCCGATAAACCAGGTAACAGTCGGGCTCGAGGCAGGACAGGAAGGTTGGGAATTCCTGGATGAATTCGTCAGGCAAATTGCGGAGCTCCGGCTTCGCCGGGACAAAGGAGAAATAAGACTCAGCACCATGCGTCAATTCGCCGGGATTTTTAAAGGTCTTTCCCGGGAAAATCAGCCTGCCAGTGTGGTTTACGGACTGGATCGCGAAGGGAAAAAAACAGCCGGCTGGTGGTTTAACTTTTCCGCATACCGCGCTTATCTTGAGCTTTCAGAGGGTGTCTTAAAAATTCGCGACCTGAAAGTATATCAGCCATTCTTTTTTAATGATCTGCTGACCGCGGACAGAGAACCCCGATTGGAACGATATCTGCCGTCATGCCTGGATGACCTTTCAGACAATAATTCCCTTTTGATAGCTGAAGATATAATCTTTACCTCCGTTAAGAGGCAGGGAGATATATTTAATTTGGATTATCAGCAGAAGGAAAACTCCGGCAGGTTGACCCTGGATAGGTTCGGAATCAGGAACAACGGCAGGTTGATTGTGAAATTTGAGGATAAACAGCCTTTTTGGACGGGCTATTTCAATCGCCTGTTGTTGGATTACTACACCTGGAAGAAATCATCCGTAAGACCTTTATTGGTTTATTCGAAAATCGAGGGGAGTCATTTTGCCGGCCTTTACCTGCCGCCAGAGAAACTTTTAGGGTTTAAATCATCCGCTCCCTTTTTCGGATTATTCAGCTTTCCGTACCAAACCCTGGCAAAATTTAAAAGCTTTCCGCTATCGAAGATAGGTGTTTTTTTCCATCAGGATTTGTTGAACGGAGCAAGTAAGTGTAAAATTATCAGAAGGATATGATTTCAGCCGTTGTTCACACTTTAAATGAAGAGAACAACATCACCCGCTGCCTTTCTTCCCTTTCATTTGCCGATGAAATTATTGTGGTCGACATGGGATCAAAGGACGGCACAGTTGCCAGGGTTAAGGAGACAGGGGCCAGGGTGTACCACCATCCCTATACCGGTTTTGTCGAACCGGCACGCAATTTTGCATTGAATAAAGCCCGCGGGGATTGGATATTAGTTGCCGATGCCGATGAGGAAGTGCCGCGCCCTTTGTCTTTACTTCTTGCGGAAATAGCCGGTAAGAATGAATCAGCCGTCAATTTTTACAGAATTCCCCGCAAGAATCTGGTTTTCGGAAAATGGATTAAACATGCCGGTTGGTGGCCGGATTATCAGATCCGTTTTTTCAGAAAAGGCACCATATCCTGGATTGATAAACTTCACGGTGTACCCATAACCACAGGCGAAGGCAGGGAGTTGCCGCAACAGGAAGAATCCGCCCTGATTCATTATCATTATCAGACGGTCGAACAATTCCTGGAACGAATGAACCGTTATTCGACCATTCAGGCCAAGGAAATGTATCTTTCAAACCGTAAATTTTCCCTCGATATGCTCATGCTAAATCCGGCCAACGAATTTGTCAGGCGCTTTTTTCTGTATGAGGGTTACCGGGACGGTCTGCATGGTTTATCCCTGTCTCTGCTGCAGGCACTCTCTGAAACAGTGGTTGCCTTGAAGCTGTGGGAATTGTCAAATTTTCAGCAGGAAGCAGTCAATTTGGACTCTTTCGCTAAGCTGGCGGACAAAGAAAGCCGCCTCAGAAAATATTGGCTCTACAATGAACTTTTAAAGAAAAAACCGGGTATTTTAAGGGAGTTGATTTACCGCTTCATGCGCAAAGTCGCCAGCTATGCATAGAGCCGCCGTCGTCATCATCCATTACCGGGGCAAACAGTCTACCTTTGACTGCCTGAATTCGCTTTTCAAAATGGAGAAGAAATCAGAGTTTTCCGTTTATCTTGTCAACAATGGTACAGATGATATGTCTTCCGTTGTCTGGAAGTATCCGTCATCAACTTTAATATTGCCGGGGAAAAATACCGGATTTGCCGAGGGCTGCAATTTGGGTATAAAAAAAGCGCTCAACGACCATTTTGACCGTATTGTTCTCATAAACAGTGATACCCTGACAGGTACAAATTTGATCAGCAGGCTGGTCGGATTTTCCCGCCGGCATAAAAACGCCGGACTTGTATCTCCTAAAATTTATTTTGCCAAAGGATTCGAATATAGGACACAAAAATACAGCAAAAAAGATCAGGGGAAAGTAATTTGGTATGCCGGCGGAATTTTAAACTGGTCGTATGTCCAGGCTTCGCACCGGGGTGTTGATGAAGTTGACCGGGGGCAATTCGACAAATCGGAGGAAACTGATTTTGCCACCGGCTGCTGCATGCTGATAACGGCTGAGGCTATAAAAAAAGCCGGTAATTTCGACAAGCGTTTCTTTCTCTATTACGAAGATGTTGATTTATCATTAAGGGTAAAATCTAAAGGTCTTAAAATATATTATTGTCCGGAAGCGGTTGTTTGGCATAAGAATGCATTGTCGTCAGAGGGTCCCGGTTCAAAGCTCCACCTTTACTTTCAGACCAGAAACAGACTTTATATCGGTTACCGTTATGCTCCCTTAAGGACAAAAAAATCGCTCTTTTTCGATTCCCTACATCTGGCAGGCCACGGCGGCATCATGAGACGGGCAGTTTTGGATTATTATTTCGGCCGGATGGGTAAGGGAATTTTATGATTTTATCAGCCGTCATAATTGCCAAAAATGAAGCCGAAACAATCAGCCGCTGCCTGGCTTCACTTTCATTCTGCGATGAAGTGGTGGTAATTGACAATTTATCCATTGATAAAACAAGCAACCTTGCCGAAAAAAAAGGAGCCAGGGTTTTTTCCGTATCCGGCCTTGATTTTGCTTATTTAAGAAACATCGGCAGAGAAAAAGCCAAAGGAGATTGGCTGCTTTACGTTGATGCGGACGAATGGATTTCGTCCCAACTTAAAGCCAGCATAAGGTCTGCGGTCAAATCCGGTTATGCAGCTTTTGCTGTTGACCGAAAAAATTATTATTTCGGCCGCCTCTGGCCTAACCGGGAAAGCATGGTCCGTCTGGTGCGCAAAGACGCTTTGGTCGGCTGGCAGGGGGGTCTTCATGAGACGGCGCAGGTAAGAGGAAAAATCGGCAGATTGGACGGGGAACTGATGCACGATACCCATAGGGATTTAACGGGCATGCTGGAAAAGACGAACATCTGGTCCGATTTTGAAGCCCAGTTGAGATACAAGAACAACCACCCGCCGATTTCATGGTGGCGGTTTTTCAGAGTAATGATTTCGGCTTTTTGGAAATCCTATATCCGGGAAAAAGGATATCTTGCCGGTACTGTCGGTTTGATAGAAAGCCTTTACCAGTCATTTTCCATGTTCATTACTTATGCCAAGCTTTGGGAGAAGCAAAACAACCGCCCCGTGAATTAGAATATGAAAAAAAAATCGGCCGCTTTTTACAGCCCGTACTGGCAGATTGCCGGAGGGGGAGAGCGTTATCTTTTTCAGATAGCCAAAGCCCTCTCGGAAAATTACCGGATTTATTTTATCGGGCAGGGGCATCTTCTAAAAAAAGCCCGGGAAGTCTTCGGCATTGAGTTAAGGGGTGAATTTCTAGATCCGGAGCTGATGAAGGGGGATGCCGCTAAAAGGTTCCGTCTTATGAAACGCTTCGACTTATTTTTCCATACCACTGACGGCAGCCTTTTTTTCCCCTTTGCCCGCAAAAACATTTTAATTATCCAGTCACCCAAACATATTCCGGCTGATTCCATTTTTAACCACCTGAAACTTTTCAATTGGCAGACAGTCTGTTATTCGGATTTCATGAAAGGCATTATTGAGGAAAGACTGAAAATTAAAGTTAAAATACTGTCGCCGGCGGTAAATACCGACATGTTTTCTTATGATGAAAAGAAAAAAAAGAATATAATCCTGAATGTCGGCCGTTATTTTTCTTCAGATTTGCACCAGAAAAACCAGGAATTTTTGATAGATTTTTTCAGCCGATACCATCAGGATTATTTTCCGGGTTGGCAGCTGATACTGGTTGGCAACGTCAGCGAAAACAGCGGAATCAAGTATTTGGAGAAACTCCGTGCCAAAATAATAGGCAAGCCGGTATCCGTATACAGCAATTTAGCCTTTAGCGATCTGTGCAGACTTTATTCCCAGGCTAAAATATACTGGCATGCGGCAGGTTTCGGGCAAAACCTTATCAAATATCCGGAAAAAGCAGAGCATTTCGGCATAACTACATTGGAAGCCATGGCCTCCGGAGCCGTTCCCGTCGTTTTCAGGGCAGGAGGACAACTGGATATTATCAACAACGGCATCAACGGGATTTTTTGGGATGATGAAGAATCTTTGTTGGAAAGAACGGCCCAAATTGCGGCAGATGAAAATGAACGTGGAAGGCTTGCTGCGGAAGCTGTCATCAAAGCTGATCTGTATTCCCTGAAACATTTGCGGGAGAAGGTAGATGAAATTCTTCAGAAATAACTTATTTATCCTGCTGCAGATATTTACGGCCGTCATTTTTTACCGGCAATTTTTTTTCCTCGGTAAATTACCGATCCCCGCTGATACCATTGTCGGACTTTACCATCCTTACAGGGATTTGTTTTCAGCAGATTACCCGTCCGGCATCCCTTTCAGGAATTTTCTGATTACGGATCCGGTAAGGCAGCAGTATGTCTGGAGAAAATTGGCAGTGGATCAGTTGAAACAGGGACTTTTGCCTGTTTGGAATCCGTACTCCTTTGCCGGTACGCCGCTTTTGGCTAATTTCCAAAGTGCGGTTTTTTATCCTTTGAATATTTTGTACCTTTTTTTGCCTTTCAGTCTGGCCTGGTCCTGGCAAATTGTTTTGTCTACCTTAATGGCCGGTATGGCCATGTATCTTTTTTTGAGGAATCTTAAGCTGGATTCTCCCGCAGCCTTTATCGGAGGGGTAATTTATGCTTACGGCGGTTTTGCCATAGCCTGGCTTGAATGGAATACGCTTCTTCACGCTGCCGCCTGGGTGCCGCTGGCTCTATTGGCAGCGGATAAACTAACGACAGATAAAGGCCGGAAATGGCCGTTGGTTTTAAGTGCTTGCCTGCTTTCATCTTTTTTGGCCGGACACCTGCAGGTTTTCATCTACGGTTTTATCCTGGTTGTTTCATATTTGTCTTACCGGCTGATAAGAATGGAAAAAAGCAGGTCAAAACATGTTAAAAAGGCGGTTTTATCCTTTGGAATATTTATTTTATTGAGCCTGCCGCAGGCATTGCCTACACTGAATTTTATCCTCAACAGCTACAGGACGGCCGATCAGTCACAACTGAGTGAAGGCTTTTTTCTGCCCTGGCAGAACCTCATTCAATTTCTGGTGCCTGATTTTTTCGGCAACCCGGCTACCGGCAACTATTTCGGCGTCTGGAATTACGGGGAATTTATCGGATTCATCGGCGTAGGAGGCCTGGTTCTGGCAATTTCTTCCATCTTGTTATTAAAAGATGCGACCGTCAGATTTTTTGCGGCTGTCAGTTTAATTTGCCTGCTTTTTGCCCTGCCGACTCCTGCGGCAGCCTTAATCAGAAATTTGAATATTCCTTTCCTGTCTTCCAGCCAGCCGACCCGTTTGCTTTTTTTGCTGGATTTATCACTGTCAGTTCTGGCAGCTTTGGCTTTCCAACGTTTGCATGGAACTGTTTCGGGCAGGCATAGGGCGTTGTCTGTTTCCGGCCGGCCGCTTTTATTCATCCTCAACGGAATGGCTGTTCTGTTTTTTGCCACTTGGTTACTTGTTCTGGTTCCGGCAATCACCAGCGGTCAATTACCTCCACCAAACCAAATCAGTTTAAGGAATCTGATCTGGCCGACGTCAGTCTTTATGTTGGTTTATATCTTTTTAGTACTTTTTATATTTTTAAAAACTGAATATGTCCGGAAAATTTTTTTATGGTTGTTCGTTGTTTTGATAATAACTGATTTGTTGCGTTTCGGCTGGAAATTTACCTCTTTTTCCGAGCCGGGTTATCTTTACCCGGAATCTCGGATTATCAAAGAGCTGAAGTCTGACAGGTCATTATTCCGCATAATGTCATTGGACCGCCGTATTCTTCCGCCCAATTTTTCCGTTGTCCACGGACTTTACGACGTTTCCGGTTATGACCCTCTGTATTTGACCAATTTCGCCCTATATGCGGCAGCCTGGGATAGGCAAAAACCGGATATCTCCCCTTCGGCTTTCAACCGGATTGTCACTCCCCAGGCATCAGATTCATTTTTGGCGGACCTTTTGAATGTAAAATATATTTTAAGTTACGGGATTCTGGATAATCCGAATTACAGCTTTATCATAAATGAAGGCGAGACTTTTCTATACCGGCGGCAGGACTTTTTCCCAAGAGCATTTTTGGTCAACCGGCAGGTAGTGGTTAATAACGCGCAGGAAGCAATTGAAGAAATGTATGACTTAGGCGTCAATTTGCGTTTAACAGCCGTCAGTGAAGGTGATTTGGGTCTCGCCGAGAGCCCTTTGGCAGATAACGAGTCTGCCCAGATAACAGCCTATTTACCCAACCTGATAAAAATTAAAACAGCTGCAAATCAGTCCAGGCTTCTGGTATTAAGCGAAATTCATAATCCATTTATGAAAGCCACAGTCGATACCCTACCCGTAAAAGTCCACCGCGTAGATTTGTCTTTGACCGGTATTATTGTTCCTCCCGGAAATCATGAAATACAGGTTGAGTGGAAGTTATTATGAAAATATCCGTCATCATCCCCAATTTTAACGGAAGAAAACTGCTCGAGAAGAATCTGCCGCAAGTACTGAAAGAATTAATAGATGCTGAAGTGATTATTGTAGATGATGCTTCGACAGACGGAAGCGCGGATTTCTTAAGTAAAAATTATCCTCAAATAAAAGTTATTTCCAGAAAGCAAAACATGGGTTTTGCCTCAAGCGTCAATCTGGGAGTTAAGTCGGCACAGGGGGAACTGTTGCTTCTTTTAAATTCGGATGTATACCCCAGGAAAAATCTGCTGGGGCCGCTCCTGCCTTATTTCAATGATCCCTCAGTCTTCGCCGTCGGTATGCTTCAGGAGAGTCAGGAGAAAGAGGGGACAGTCGGGCGGGGAAGGGCTACAGGCGGGTTTAAAAGAGGTTTTCTGCTGCACCGCAGGGGAGGAACGGATAAAAAAGATACACTCTGGGTATCGGGCGGGGCTGGTCTGTACCGCAGGAATATCTGGCAAAAGCTGGGTGGACTGGATGAAAAATACGATCCTTTTTATTGGGAAGATGTTGATCTCTCATGGCGGGCGGTTAAGGCGGGCTACCGGATTTTCTTTGAACCGCGAAGTAGAGTGGTCCACCGGCAAGGCGAAGGAGCCATCCGCAGCTTCTTTACGCCTGATAAAATCAAAATGATTGCCTACCGCAACCAGTTTTATTTCGTCTGGAAGAATCTGAATCAGGGCGGTTATCTGGCAAGACATGCCGTCTGGCTTCCCTATTATTTTTTAAAAGCTTTGTTTTCAGGCGACCGGTCTTTCTTTTACGGTTTTTACGAGGCGATAAAGCTTTACCGGAAATAAAATGTGTATAATGGATAAAGATGATAGTAAAAAATCCTGACCAGAGAGTTGCCGTTTTAGTTGATGTCCAAAACCTTTACTATTCGGCCAGAAACCTCTATAAATCAAGGATTAATTTTAAAAAACTGCTCAATCTGATATTAGCTGGCAGAATTCTGGTCCGTGCCATCGCCTATGTCATTAAGGCCGATTCAGATGAGCAGGAATTCTTTGATGCTCTGAATAACGCCGGTTTTGAAGTAAAGGAAAAACCGATTCAGATATTTTTGGGAGGAGCTAAAAAAGGTGATTGGGATATCGGTATGGCCATGGATGGCATCCGCTTGGGGCAAAAGGTAGATTCCATAATTCTGGTTTCAGGCGACGGCGATTTCCGTCCGGTGGTAAATTACCTCCAGCAGGCTGTCGGTTGTCTGGTTGAGATTGTTGCCTTTAAAAAGACAGCCAACCGGGAACTTATGGAAATGGCAGACGATTTCACTAATATTGAAGACAATATCAGAACCCTTCTGTTTAAAATTTAATCGCGTTTTTTTGTGATAGCAATCAAGCTTGGCGACTGACAAAAAAAGGGGATTTCAGAATTTAGCTTCAAATTAAGCAAAACCGGAGTAAGACATATCCATTTTTTTACTTTGCAAAACGGGTTTTACTTTGAGATATTTCATAAAATGAGAGTTATATCAAAATGAAGAAAAAAGCAGAAGAAAAATACCTGTCAGACAGCTGGATTGATCCCCGGCTTGAAGTAAAGAAATCTGATATCCACGGGCATGGTGTCTTCACCAGTCAGGATATCAATGCCGGTGAAATAATCATGATCTGGGGTGGCGAAGTCATTCCCAAAAAGGATTTTGACGATAATTTATACCGGGAATTTTCCCTGGTGCCAATTTCTGAGGACCATTATCTGGGGCTGTCTGCTGACGTTACGACCGGCAGTCTGGATGAATTTTTGAATCATTCCTGCGATCCCAATGCCTGGTTGAATGATGAAGTGACTGTGTCGGCCAGGCGCCATATTAAAAAAGGTGAGGAAATCACGGTCGATTTTGCCACCTGGGATGACGGCGGATGGGCATACAGCGACGACGGCCGCTGCAGCTGCGGAAGCAATTTATGCCGGGGACGGCTGACAAATAATGATTGGCAGAGAACGGATTTACAGGACAGATACGGCGACCATTTTTCACCGTATCTAAGGCAGAGGATCATGAACAGTAATAGGGAATCGGCTATCTGAAACTTCCAATTCACAGATATTTCTGCTACTTTATTATTTCCCTATGATGCCTCCAAGTATTACCTTTATCGATCTGGAAACAACCGGCGGCCATGTAGCCAGAAGCCAGATTATCGAAATCGGAATCATCAGAACTGAAAAAGGCAAAATCGTCAAAAAATATTCCCAATTGGTAAGACCTGTAAGTTCCATCAGTCCTTTTGTCCTGGAATTGACAGGCATAACTTATGAAGAGCTGGACCGGGCACCTATTTTTGAGGCCATCTGCGGGGAAGTTTTGGAGATGATAAAAGATTCAGTCATTGCCGCCCATAACATCAGATTTGATTACGGAATATTGCACCAGGAGTTTAAGAGGTGCGGCATAAGTTTCTCCTCAAAGCATTTTTGTACCATCAAACTGTCTAAACTGCTTTATCCCGGACTCCGGTTCTATAATCTTGACCATCTGATCAGCAATTTTCACTTAAAGATAGAAAAACGGCATCGTGCTTTTGACGATGCAAAAGTCATCTGGGATTTGTATAGTTTTAGCCGAAAAAATACCGCCCGAAAAATTTTCGAGAAAGCCCTGAATTTGGCACTCAAAGAACCGTCGGTTCCGCTAAATATCACCGGAGATGAATTGGAGAGCCTGCCTGAGTCGCCCGGTGTTTACATTTTTTACGGCGACCATGAAACGCCCCTCTATGTCGGAAAAAGTATCAACATAAAAGACAGGGTCAAATCACATTTTTCCCGGGACTATTTGTCTTCTAAAGACCTGAATATATCCAGGGAGATCAGAAGAATAGGATACGAGAGAACAGCGGGCGAGTTGGGCGCCTTGTTTTTGGAGTCATCCCTGATCAAAAAGCTCCAGCCTATATATAACCGCAGATTGCGGCTGCGGCGAAAATTGATCGCGGTCACAAAATGTGTGAACGCAGATGGCATATACGTTTTCAAAATTGAGGAAAAATCCGGCGGAAACGGTAATTTCCAGGATCTTTTAAGCATTTTCCGTTCACAATCTCAAGCTAAAGAGTTCCTGTACTCACTGGCCGGGGAGTATGACTTATGTCCGAAATTGCTCGGTTTAGAGAATACGACTGGCGCCTGTTTCTGGTACAGACTTAACCGTTGCCGGGGCATCTGTGCTAAAAAGGAAGATAAACTTAAGTATAATTTGAGGTTTATGGATGCATTCACCAAGTACCGGGTTAAACCCTGGCCGTTTGCCGGCCCGATACTTGTCAGGGAGGAATCAGAGCTCAAAGAATCATTTCTGTTTGACCGCTGGTGTCTGCTCGACAGCTTCAGTTCTGAAGAAGACATGCCGGTGCCGGGCAAATACGAGTATATTTTTGATTATGATGCCTATAAGATTCTTCATCGCTTTTTAAGCTCGGGAACCAATCTGCGCAAGGTGACAAACTTAAAAACTTTCCAAGTGGGCTGACTATGGTAAAATATGGCCATGAAAAGAGTTATGGCGCTTCTGGGCGTCATTACTTTTATAGCCGTTTGTTTACGGCTTTTTAATTTGGGGAAAACCCCAAATTCCCTCGAATGGGACGAAGTGGCTTTAGGCTATGATGCCTACTCCATCATGCTGACCGGACGTGACCAGTTCGGTCAATTATTTCCGCGGAATTTCCGCTCCCTGGATGATTGGAAGCCGCCTCTTTACGTTTATTCAGCCATTCCCGGCATATTTCTCTTCGGACTCAGCGATTTTACCGTCAGGTTGCCTTCTGCAATTTCCGGTTCACTGGCAGTGTTTCTGGTTTTTTTCCTGGTCCGGGAACTGCTCCGCAGACACCCGGAAAAAAATCAGATTGCCCTTTTATCAGCCCTATTTTTAGCAATTTCTCCCTGGCATCTGCAGTTTTCCCGCGCGGCTTTTGAAACTAATCTTTCGGTGACCGTTGTGGCTGCGGCCGTATTTACGTTTCTTCAGGGAGCGAGAAAAAGAAATAACCTATTTTATTTGTCGGCTGTCCTTTTCGGGTTAGGTCTTTTTACTTATCATTCAACCAGGGTTGTGGCGCCATTGCTTCTGATTTCCCTGGTGATTTTATTGAGGCATCAGCTGCCGGGCAGGAGAATGATAATCGGTTTTTTCGGTATTTATATCTTATTCTGGCTTTTTTTCCTGCCTATAGCTTTCAACCGAAATGCCCAAATCCGTTTTATTGTGACCAATGATCTGCGCATGGAAGAAAATATTTTGAAGGCAGCAGATGAAATTGCCAGGGATGCCGTAATCAGTCCGCAAGCTTATTTCTCAGGACGAATCTTCCATAACCGCAGGATCAGTATTTATAATTATGAAAACTTCAAGCGTTTAGCCGTTAACTATTTTTCACATTTCTCACCCTATTTTCTGGTAGTTAAAGGTGATGTGCCGCTTCATCACGCTCCCGGTTTCGGCATGATTTATTTTTTTGACTATTTTTTCATATTGGCAGGCATCGGATTTTTCTTCCTTCGATATACCAAAAGAATTACCGCAATCCTGCCAATCTGGCTATTTCTGGCACCTCTGCCTGCTGCGGTCACGCGTCAGGCGCCCCATTCCGTGCGGGCTGAAATAATTCTTCCGACTCTCCAAATATTTGCCGCAATAGGCTTATGGAACATTTTAAAGCTTTTAAAAAGGGAATGGAACATTCTTTATACCGCCGCTGTTTGGGCTTTGCTGCCGGTCTTTATCTTTTCCATTGGCAGGTATATGCATCAGTATTATTTCCATACTGATTTTGAATTCTCAAGAAACTGGATGTACGGCCGAAAAGAAGCTGTAGAATATACCGAAAAAGTAAAAGACAATTATGACCGTATTTTGGTTTCCCTGGGGACTGATCTGCCTGAAGGGGCTTCCATGCCCTATATTTTTTGGCTGTACTACACACAGTACCCTCCTAAACGGTATTTAGAGGAGGGAGGTACAGTTTCAGGGGGTTTTGCAGAAGAAAGAAATAGATTCGGTAAATATGAATTCCGTAATTTCAATTACTCTGAACTGACCGGTAAAGGCAATTTATTGCTGGTTGGAAATCCCCGAGATTTTCCTACAGGTAGCAGAATCCTGGATACCATTAATTATCCCGACGGAACTACAGCCCTTTACATCGGGGAAAATCAAAGAGAGTAATTATGACATTTAAAATTGCCCTGAATTTAATTCTTGCCCAAAGCAGTATATTGAGGTTTTGGCATCTTGAATCAATACCTCCGCAAACTGAAAATACGCTTTTGGAAGGAAGACTACTGTCGGCGGCAACCGGGGTCCTTATGACTTTAGTTGTTTTTTATTTCAGTAGGATGTTAAGAATAAACCGCAAACCCTCCCTTTTGGCAGCTTGGGTTTATTCAATAATCCCACAGGCTATAGAACAGGGAAGGATTTATTCTCCAATTCAGCTTTTGACTTTTTTACTGTTTTTGTCAGGAATAATAATCACAAAATATTTTTTAAAAAAAAATAACACGAAATTATATTTCACTCTTGCTACCCTTGTTTTTTCAGTCATACCCCTGTATTGGTGGATTAAATATCCGCCATTACTGCCTGTAGATAGTATTCTGAATAATTTATTTATACTCTTATCGCCTGATTTGCTGTTCTACCGGAATATTACATTCTGGTGGGGGGGATTGAGGGAATTCGGCATCATGTATCTATTTTTCCTGCCATTTATAATCCTGGGACTTTTAAAAGCATTTCCGGGAAAGAGATTTCTGCTCTTTATACTACTGTGGATACTGGTTTTTTCCGCTTTCAGTCCGGCTTTTCCTGAGAGCAGGGAGATTTTTCTAGCTGTTCCGCTCTGGTCAGTTTTAACCGGAACCGGTTTGTTTTACTCCTTTCAAGCCAGGAACATATATGTCAAAACAGTGGCAACAGGATCAACACTGTTTTTGCTTTATGAATACAGCCAGCTGATTCATTATTATTTCCGGCATTACCCGCTTATTATCTCAGGAAATCTTGATAAAATCCATGGAGCTTTTTAAAAGAAAAAGTTTTTTATTTCTTTTTTTAATACTTGTCTTGTCATCTGTGGCAAGGCTATACAGGCTTGATAGTATTCCCGGGTCTTTATATACCGACGAGGCCAACCAGGGGTACAACGCTTTTTCCTTGCTGATAACAGGCAAGGATGAGCACGGATATAATTTTCCGGTAACTTTACGTTCTTTCGGCGACTGGAAACCGCCCCTGCAGTCATGGCTGATGATTCCCTTTGTCGTTATTTTCGGCCTATCAGAGACTTCTGTGCGTCTGCCTTCGGCGATTCTCGGTACGGCGTCTGTTTATTTATTGTATCTGTTGGTCGTAATGCTCTTTCCCGGATCTAAGGCGGGAAATAAAATGGCCTTAATTGCCGCCTGGTCAATCTCAGTTTCACCCTGGCATATTCTCCAATCCCGAAGTGCCATGCTGGTCGGGATTGCATTATTTTTTGTGCTGTTTTCAGTCATATTTTTTCTGAAGGGAGTGAAGAAAAATCATAATATTTTCTGGTCTTTTATATTCTTCGGAATTTCACTTTACGCCTATTACGGCTTAAGAGTATTTGTGCCGTTGCTTATACTTTTATTGATGGTTATTTACAGACAGATATTTTTGGCTAAGCCCCGGCTCCTCCTCATGCCTATGGTTGCAATATGCCTGGCGGTTGCACCTTTGTTTCTCGGTTTTCTGACAAACCAGGATGTTATTTTCGGCCGCGCCAGGACAATCAGCGTCTTTTATGACCAGGGGGTAAAATTGCGTCAGTGGGAACTGATAACTCAGGACCGGGACGCCCCGCCGGTTTTAGCCAGATTTTTCCATAATAAAGCTTACCTTTATTTCCGCCAAATTTCCTCAAATTTCTTCAGCCATTTTGACGGCCGTTACCTGTTTTTAAAGGGTGATACTGTGACGCCTTTTCAAATTCCCGGCATGGGACTTTTGTACCTGACAGACGGTTTTTTTCTGATTACAGGCATTGTTTTATTGGCTGTACGTTTCGGATCAGGGCAAAAAAAATTCCTTTTTGGCTGGCTCATAATATCCCTCATTCCGGCCTCACTGACTTTCATGGTACCGTCCAGCAACCGAACTTTTACGGCAATTGTTCCCTTGACCGCGTTAATTGCCGCGGGCCTGAGCATAATCCGTGATAAAAAAACAGTTATTGCTGTCAGTGCCATTTATATTTTCCTGATCGGTTATTTTTTCCGCCAATATTTTATCAGCCTGAATTCAAGCCACAGTGACTGGTGGAACTACGGCTGGAGGGAAGCAGTTTCGGAGACTTCCAGAATCGGATCAAAGTATGAAAATATAATCGTAGCTGATTTTAACGGCATGCCTTATATTTACTTCCTTTTTTATAACCGCTATGATGCAGGATTATACCAGAGGCAGGCTGCCAGGACGTATGTAGCAGACCGTTTCGGCTTCGAGCATGTCGAGGGTTTCGGCAAATACCTTTTTCCAGAAAATTTGGACTGGCAGCAAGTCAAAAGGTCCCCTTTAAAAAATTCACTTTATATATTGCCGGCAAATCTGTCAGATGATGCGGGCTATTTATATGAAGTTAAAGACCCTCGGGGAAAGCCATTATACCGTTTTTATGATTTCTAAAACCAGACACATTTTTATACTGGCTTTAATTTTCATTCTCACTTTATGTTTGAGAGGCTTTCAGTTGGGAGAAATACCGAATGGTTTAAACCGCGATGAAGCTGCCATCGGCTACAACGCTTTCAGTTTGCTGCAAACCGGGAGAGATGAATACGGTGCAAGCTACCCGATATCCTTTAAATCTTTCGGAGACTGGAAATTACCGGCTTATATTTATGCTTCGATTCTGCCGGTTTCTTCATTCGGGTTGAACCAATTTTCAGTCCGTTCAGTTTCGTTTATTGCTGGAAGCCTGACAGTGTTTTTGACATATCTGATAGGAAAAAAAATCTTTTACCGGTCCCAGAAAGCTTCACTTTTGGCTGCTTTTATCCTGGCGATTACTCCCTGGCATATCCACTTTTCTAGGATAGCCTCGGAAGCAAATCTGGCCGCGTTTTCCGTTGCCTTAGGGGTTGTCATTTATCTTTACGGATCATATTCGAAAATATGGCTGGCAGTTTCCTCGGTTATTTTAAGCTTCAGCCTGTTTTCCTATCACGGCAATCATCTTTTTACCCCTTTGTTGTTTTTATGGCTCTTGTTTTTGCTCAGAAGAAACATGCGAAAATTGCTGATATTTGCCCTGCCTTTTTCCTTACTTGCCCTGTATATTTATTCCGGGACATTGTTTTCGGCAGACCGGACCAAGATGACAGGCCTTTCTTATTTCGCGGATGAGTACTCTGTGTATGAAAAAACAGATCTCTTGAGGTTAGATCATACCTCAGATGCATTTCTTGCGCGTCTTCTTCACAATAAAATTACCTATGCGGCTCTCCGGTTTGTCGAAGGTTATTTTAAAAGCCTGTCCCCGGAATTTTTAGTTATTAAAGGCGGTGATAACAGACAGCATAATATTCCGAATTTCGGCAATCTATACCTTTGGGAATATCCCGTTCTCTTTGCCGGTTTTTACTTCTTTTTCAGACGAAAGCTACCGTGGCGGTTGCTGATTTCCTTTTGGTTGTTTACGGCCATCCTGCCTGCGGCAATCACCCGCGACAGTCCGCATTCGGCCAGGATGTTTGCTGTCATGCCGGTACTGGCTTTATTGTCAGCCGCCGGACTTCAGCTTTTAACTTCGCACAAAAGCGGCCGTGGATATTATCCCCGGCAGTCATTGGTCATTACAATCATCATCGCATTTAATCTGCTGTTATACACGGACCAGTATTTTCTTCATTTTCCTGTCAATTCCGATAAATGGTGGGGGGACGGCTACCGCCAACTCGTAGACACAGTTGAACTGTTGAAACCAGAGTACCGGGAAATCGTCATGGACCGGCCGGAAAATTCGCCGTATATATATTTCCTCTTTTACAATGCTACCGACCCGGAATATTACCGTCGAAAGGCTGTCAGGTTTAGCCAGGACCGCGAGGGTTTCCAACATGTGGCACAACTGGACAAATTGAAATTCAAGAAACTTGATTGGGGAAATGATTTGACCATTCCAGACCGGCTGCTTGTGTCATATGCGGAATCCACCCCGCCAAATGCCACGAGCGGCGCAGTCAGGGTTGATAAGAAAGTTTTAGCCGAGTTGCGGAGTTCCTCGGGATCGGATTACGGATTACAGGAAAGGGACGTGGTTGTCAGCCAACTTGTCAAAACGATATACCTGCGTGACGGCCAGCCTTATTTTTATCTGATTAAAGTTACCAAACAAAATGAAAATTAAAACAGTTTTCCTTTCGATTGCTGTGATTCTGCTGGCTTTGAGCCTGCGGTTATATCGACTGAACCAAAACCCGCCGGGTTTATACAGTGATGAAGCAGCCTATTTGTATAATGCTTATTCGCTTTTAAAAACCGGTAGGGATGAGTACGGGGTCAGATTTCCCCTGGCATTCAAATCATTCGGAGAATATAAGGCGCCTCTCTATATTTATGCAGCTGTCCCGTTAGTAAAAATTTTCGGGCTTCGGGTTGAGGCGGTTAGATATTTGTCTGTTGCTTTAAGTTTAGGGACAATCATGACGGTATTTTTATTGATTGACTCATTGTATGGCAGCAAAGCCGGTTTGCTTGCCGGTTTTATGCTTACCGTCATGCCGCAATCATTACAGTTCAGCCGGATGGGACATGAAGGAAATCTGTCAGCCTTTCTTTTATTTTGCGGCCTGGCCTTTCTATTGAAAGATCTTAAAAATAAAAGAATTATCGTTTGGCCGGCTGTTCTTTTCGGCTTAAGCATGTATGCTCATCATGATGCCAAACTGTTGGCCCCGCTATTTATAATTGCCGGTTTATATCTGTGGCTAAAAAAAGGCAATCTGAACGTAAAAAGTGTTATCTTATCCATAGTTGTATTTACGCTTTTAGCCCTGCCTTTGCTGACTTCCGTTTTTAATAAGTCATTCTGGTCGCGTCCAATTCAAACCAGTATATTTTCAGACCCCGGCATTGTCGCTGCCATTAACAGCCAAAGGGGGGAAGATGTACTGTCCGGTTTTACATTCCGTAATCTTTACCATAATAAACTTGTTACATACGTTATGACTTTTGCCGAGAATTACGGCAGGCATTTGTCCTGGGATTTCCTTTTTTTCAACGGGGATAATGTACAGATATACAAAGCTGTAAACAGCGGCGTCATGCTTATGTGGATGATGCCCTTCTTTTATGCGGGTATATATTTCTTTTTGCGAAGAAGAGATACAGCCGGCGGAATATTTATATACGGTTTTCTCATCAGTATAGTAGTGGCTGCTCTGACCAGATATGTACCTTCAGCCAGCCGGATGCAATTAAGTTTACCCTTTATGGCAATATATGTTGCATTGGGCCTGATGATGATTATTGAACAAATTAAATATCCTTTATTAAAAAGAGTATTTATATTGTTCGTAATTATAGTTTTAGCCTTTAATTTAACGTTTTATTTTCATAATTATTACAGTCATACGCCCTTGCGTTATGCCAAAGAATGGCATTTTGGCATGGATGAGGTTTACGGCGAAATAATCGCAAGACAGGATGAGTATAAAACCGTCTGGTTAAGTAAAAGCGCCTGGGGATATATCTATGCCCTTGTTTTTCTGAAATACCCGCCTGAGAAATATCAACCGCAAGCCAATTTGTCGGAAGTCAACGAATACGGTTTCGGGTGGGTAAGAAAATTCGATAAATATGTCTTTGATGATTTCCCTGAAGATTTTACGGTTTCGGATAAAACTTTGTATATAGGTTCTCCGGAAGATTTTCTGGGAGGTACAGTAAATCCTTTAAAAACTATCACCTATCCCGACGGGCAGCCGGCTTTTTATGTCACGGACAGAACTTCATTTCCTTATGAACAGAAATAATATAATTCTGCTCCTGGTGATTATATTGGCCTTTTCCTTGCGTTATTTTCAGCTGGCAACATATCCCGCCACACTTTACGGTGATGAGCAGGCGTTTGCCTGGAATGCCTACAATATTCTCAAGACCGGAGCTGATGAATACGGTACAAAAATTCCTTTGGAATTCCGTTCATTTGACGACTATAAATCCCCACTACCGGTTTATCTTTTGGTTCCGCTTTTTAAATTTCTGGGAATGAATGCCTACTCAATCCGCCTGCCGGTAGTTATATTTTCAACAGCTACTGTCCCGGTATTTTATTTTCTGGTAAAGATTTTTTTAAAACGAAAAACAGCCTTGATAGCTGTCTTCTTAACGGCAGTCTCCTCCTGGCACATCCATCTATCCCGCGGCTATTTTGAAGCGACCATCAGTTTATTTTTTATGATTGCCGGTTTTTATTACCTGGTCCGGAGGGAAAATTCGAAATCGATTATCCTATCTGCAGGTTTCCTGGCGTTATCGGCATACAGTTATTTTACTCCTCGGATATTGTTGCCGGTACTGCTGCCTTTGACGGCTGTTTATTTAAATTATTATAAAAAAGGCAGTTGGAAGAAAACCGTCAGAGTATTTCTTTTAACAGCCCTTATGGTTTCACCTTTGGTTATATCCGTTTTTTCCGGTTACGGCCTGTCACGCTTTCAAAAGCTGTCTGTGGGTTTTTCCCAATCAGTTGCCGAGTCGGTAAAAAAAGAAAGAAGGACTTCGCTTCTGCCGGATTTTATAAAACCGGTCTTGCACAATAAATATCAGACGAGAATAAAAATGACACTGGATTATTATCTGGAACAGCTATCGCCAAATTTCCTATTTATATACGGGGACAATTCATTGCGCTATTTCCTTGGGGGAAGAGGGATGCTTTATCTTTGGGAGTATCCTTTTTTAATCGCCGGCCTCTATTATCTTTTCAGGCAAAAGCGTTTTGTATTTTGGTTTTTTCTGATATGGCTTCTGCTGGCACCTTTGCCTGCCAGCCTGGTCGGCAAGCCCTTTGCCGTCAGAAGTATTACCATGCTGCCTCCTCTTTATGTCTTTATCGCGGCAGGGATTCACTTTTTTTTCCGACGCTTTGCCAAAATCAGTTTGACGGGAACAATGGTTCTGAGCTTTACAGCGGCTTTATTTATGGTTTTTTACCTGATGCGTTATTATTTGGAATATCCTGTATATGCCGCAACCTGGTGGGGTTGGGAGAACAAAGCAGCTTTGGATTATGCCGCTGCCAAACAGGAGGATTATGAGAGGATTTTCATATCGGATTTCTATTCCGGTTCTGCCTTGGCGTATGCCGTTTACAATTCTGTTGATCCGGATTCTTACCGCCTGGCGAAAGCCGAACCGGTCACACTTTCAGACGGACGGCATTTCCTAAAAATCGGTAAATACTATTTCGGCTCACTGGACTTAAACAATAAAAGGCTCGAAGAAAAAGTAATTCCTGATAAAAGCCTGTATATCGGCCGTCCCGAAGAACCCGCCGGTGAGGATGAAATATTGGCTTCGGATGACGGCAGGCTGATATTCGTCGTCCATGACACTTTAAAAAAGGACTGTTATATTGAAAAAAGGAAAGCCTGTTGAATAATATAATAAATAAACACAAAATCCATTTAATTTTGATTATTTTTTTGGCGGCAATACTGCGTTTCTACCGCCTTGATTCGGTGCCGCCGTCACTATATTGGGATGAGGCTTCCCTGGGTTACAATGCATATTCGATTGCCACCTCCCTAAAGGACGAACACGGCGAATTCCTGCCCCTGGCCCGTTTTATTGCTTTCGGGGATTATAAACCGCCGGGTTATATATATGCGGCGGCTATTGCTGTCAGGTTATTCGGTTTAAATGAGCTGGCAGTTCGTTTGCCGTCTGTTTTGGCCGGTATTGCCATTGTCTACCTTGTCTATCTGACAATTCTCGAAATTGCCAAAGAAAAGAAAAAAGCCCTGCTGGCGGCACTTTTTACCGCTTTTTCACCCTGGGCTTTGCATTTGTCCAGAGGAGCTTTTGAAGCCAATCTGGCCGCAGCCTTTAATCTTGCCGGTATCTATTTTTTTGCCAAAGCCAGAAAAACAGGTTATTTTTATCTTCCATCGGTAATTTTTTTCTGCCTGTCTTTTTATACTTTTAACGCCAACCGCATCATTGCTCCTTTAATGCTGCTCTCACTTTCCCTAATCTATTTAAAGGAACTTTTAAAAAACCGCAGTTGGTATGCGCTGGCTGTTGCGGCCGGTTTAATCATGCTTCTGCCAAGCACAGGATTCCTTAAAGCCAGGGAAAGCCGTCTGAGAATGGAGGAAGTATCCATCTTTACCAATCCGCAGCCTGTGGAATCATCAAATGAAAGAATAGCCCTTGCCGGAAGCGGTCCTGCTGCCAGACTGATTCATAACCGCCGCTGGCTTTTTGCCGCTGATTACCTCAAACATTATTTCGACAATTTTTCAGGGAAATTCCTGTTTACCCACGGGGATGCCAACCCCAGGATCCATATCCAGGGGATGGGCGAACTGTATTATTTCGATCTTGCCCCGGTTGTAATAGGTTTATACCTGGCTGCGAAATACCTTAGAGGATACAACCTGTTGTTTTTAGCCTGGCTGTTTATTGTGCCTTTGCCAGCTGCTGTTGCCAGGGAGACACCGCACGCCTTAAGAATTGTCTCTGCCATGCCTGTCTTTCATTGGCTGTCTGCCTCCGGATTACTATTCATTATCCAAGAATTGCGGAAAAAAACAGCCGATTTTTTTATACCATTAGCCGCGGCAGTTGCCTTGCTGTTTATTTTAAATACTGCCTTGTATTTGCATAACTACCATTTGCATTTTGCTACCAAGTGGAGCGGCGAGTGGCAGTACGGTTATAAGGAAATGGTCAAATATGTTTTAGAAAGACAAAATGAGTATGACAATATTTTCGTCACTCAGTCTTTAGGCCGGCCTTATATTTATTTTGCTTTTTACCAGCCTTTTGAAACAGAAGAGTTTCTGATGAAAAAAACAGCCGTCAGGGACTGGTTCGGTTTTTACAATGTGACAGCACTCGGCAAAATTAAATTTGACCTGGAAAAGTCAACCTCAAGTCCAGGGAAAACTCTTCTGGTTGTACCCGACGGCGATTTGCCGGCCGGATTCAATATGCTTAAAACGATAAACAATTTGTCTGGCCGTCCGGCTTTTATCATCGCTGAAAAATTATGAATAGAAAACTGCTTTTATCGGCTGTTTTGCTGCTGGCTTTCTGCCTGCGTTTTTATGCTCTTGGCAGCAATCCTCCGGCATTGGATTGGGATGAAGCAGCATTGGGTTACAATGCCTATTCTCTTTTAAAGACGGGGCGTGATGAATACGCAATCAGATTTCCTTTATCCATTAAATCCTTTAACGACTACAAACCGCCGCTATATACCTATATCAGTATCCTGCCGGTGGCGGCCTTCGGCTTGAATGAATTTTCAGTCAGGTTTACCTCGGCTTTTTTCGGCCTTCTGACTGTGGCGGCCGTTTACCTGCTCCTTAGAAGGCTCTTTCGGCACCAGTCTGCCAAACTGGATCTTTTGGCGGCTTTGTTTTTGGCGGTTTCGCCCTGGCATCTGCAGTTTTCCAGGGTGGCATTTGAGGCGAATTTAGCCCTGTTTTTTCTTATTTGGGGTATCTTTCTGCTTACTGCCTCTAATAGAAGATTGAAGTTCTATCTGTTTTCAGCAGTCTCTCTTGCCCTGTCCATGTACGCTTATCACAGCCCGAGGCTGATAGTGCCGCTTCTGCTGGCCGGTATACTCTGGATCTATAGGTCAAAATTCAGGGACAATTTGAAACAGACGGCCGTGTTTCTGGTTGTTTTTCTGCTTTCGGTGTTGCCGATTGCCGTACAGCTTCAGAAATCAACTTCAGCCAGATTTTCTTCGGTTTCCGTAGTCAATCCTGATGAAAAACTTGGGGAGAGCATAAAAGATATCGAATTTGACCAGGAAAAGGGCATACCCCTGGGCAGACTCTTTCACAACCGCAGGCTGGTCTATTTCCGGGAAATCCTGGGCGGTTATTTGGATCATTTCAATTTTGATTTTCTGTTTTTGACAGGTGACCCTCCGGGCAGGCATCATGCCAGCGGTATGGGCATGCTTTATTTATGGGAACTGCCGTTTATTCTGGCAGGCATTTTTTTGGTTATAGCCAGGCTGAAGGAGAAGAAATCCTGGCAGCTTTTTGCCTGGTGGTTTTTGGCGGCACCGGTTGCTTCCGCCTTGACTTCCGGTACCCCCCACGCTGTCCGCGCGCTTTTTTACCTGCCTCTCTATCAGATTTTGAGTGCCACAGGTCTTCTCAACCTGAGAAAAAGCTTCAGATTTCTGGTAATTCCGCTTTTTACTTTCAGTTTTTTCTACTACCTTCACCTTTATTATGTGATAACGCCTTTCGAGTATTCGGACTGGTGGCAATACGGTTATAAAGAGTCCATACTCACAGCCCGGCAGATTGAGGACCGGGTGGATAAAGTTGTGGTTACCTACCGCTATGACCAGCCTTATATTTTTTACCTGTTTTATAATTTAATTGATCCGGGGCAATATCAGGAAATTTCCCGTAATCTGGAGATAAAAAGATCGGAGCGGGTAATCGGTAAATATGAATTCCGCAATATTGACTGGTCAAAGGATAAGGAATTAACAAAAACATTGTTTGTGTCAGCCCCGGGAGAAATACCTGAAGACGACGGGGAACTCATTAAGGAAATAAACTTTCTGAACGGTCAGCCGGCCTTCAGATTGGTTTTAAGATAATGTTAGAATACTGATATGAATATTTTGATTACCGGCGGAGCCGGTTTTATTGCTTCACAAATCACAGACGCTTATATAGACGCTGGACACCGGGTGGCGGTCATTGATGACCTGTCGAGCGGCAAACGCGAATTTATAAGTCCCAAAGCGGTTTTTTACCGGGCTGATATCAGGGATATTAATGCCGTCGTTAAAATTTTCACCAGGGAAAAACCGGAAATTCTCAACCATCATGCTGCCCAGATAAGCGTCAGGAATTCAGTGGACGATCCCCGTCACGATGCCGAGGTCAACCTCATCGGCCTTATCAATCTCATGGAAGCTGGCAAAACATTTCTCAAAAAAACCATATTTGCCTCATCAGGCGGTGTTGTTTACGGAGATGCGGATAAAATCCCTACTTCTGAGGATTACGTACCGCTTTTGCCTTTGTCCCCCTACGGTGTATCCAAACTTGCCGGCGAACACTATTTGCATTATTACCGAAATAATTTCGGCATACCTTTTATTGCTTTGCGCTATTCAAATGTCTACGGGCCCAGGCAGAATCCCCACGGTGAAGCGGGAGTGGTAGCCATATTTTCCAGGAAATTATTAAAGGGGGAGGTGCCGGTAATCAACGGAGACGGCCTGCAGATCAGGGATTATATATATGTCGGCGACGTGGTCCGGGCAAATCTTAAGGCTATGGAGAAAAAAGTCAGCGGTTCTTTTAATATCGGTACAGGCTTAGGTACCAATGTAATTGATTTATATGATAAAATCCGCCGCATAACCGGAAGCACGATTCAAGCGAAACACGGACCGGCCAAGAAAGGTGAGCAGAAAAAAAGCGTCCTGTCCAATTCACAGGCTGCAAAGATTCTGGACTGGCAGCCAAAAACGGATCTGGATAAGGGATTAAAAGCGACAGTTGATTATTTTAAGGAAAATGAATAAGAGGAAGATACCCCAAACAGTCATCCTGGGAGGCGGCCTGGCAGGACTGGCCAGCGCTTACGAGTTATCCCGGGCAGGCAAAAAAGTTACCGTTCTGGAAAAATGGGAAGATGTCGGCGGACTGGCCAGGACTATTAAGGTAGGCCGTTTTGCTTTTGATACCGGACCCCACCGCTGGTATACCAAGAGCAATATGGTCAACGGCTGGATGCTTAAACTTCTGGGCAAAGAGGTCATTAATGTCCCGAGGCTTACCAGAATCTATTTCGATAAAAAATTTTTCTTCTATCCCATCAAACTGAAAAACGCCATGATGGGCATAGGTCTCATCAAAGCCTTCCGGGCAGTGACTGATTATATTATCGCCAGGCTAAAGTCCCGGCTTTTTCCGTCTGTTCTCCATACCATGGAGGACGGCTACATATCTCAGTTCGGTAAAACACTCTACGAAACTTTTTTTAAAAGGTACAGCGAGAAATTATGGGGTACCAACTGCCGGAATATCTCGATTGACTGGGTGGGACAAAGAACGCGGGGTTTGAATTTCCTGACGATACTGAAGGAATCGGTTTTCAAAAGCAAAAGCGTCGTTTCGTTAGTCGACGAATTTTCCTATCCTGACAGGGGAGTCGGCCGCATCGCCGACAAAATGGTAGACTTTGTAAAGAAAAGCAAAGGCGAGATAAAACTGGAGAGCGAAGTTGTCACAGTCAATTGCGGGGGCGGGAAAATTGTTTCGGTTGTTGCCAGGGAAAAAGGCGGGGAAAAAGTATATAAGGCGGAAGAGTTCATTTCCAGCATTCCCTTAAATTCTTTGGTTGAGTCGTTAAAACCCAGCCCTCCGGCGGCAATTTTAAAAACAGCCGCAAAATTGAAATACCGGGATGAGCTGCAGGTAGCCCTGTTTATAAAAAAAACGCACATTACACCCGATACCTGGATTTATGTTCATCCCAAGGAAATCCCTTTCATGCGGGTGATGGAGATGGACAACTGGAGCAGCCGCCTTTCACCGGCCGGCACAACCACCATGGTTTTTGAAGTAGCCTGCAATGAAGGTGACCGGGTTTGGAAAATGAAGGATGAACAGGTGATAAATATGATAGCCGATTCTTTTATCAGCGAATTCAATCTGATAAAAAAGGAAGATCTGATCGGAGGACATGTTCACCGGGTGCCCAAAGAATATCCCGTCTACCATCTTGATTATAAGGAGGACGTGCAAATCCTTAAGGATTACCTGCGCCAATTCAGCAATCTGCAGATTATCGGCAGGAACGGTACATTCCGCTACAACAATATGGACCATTCGATAGAGATGGGCTTATATGCCGCCTGGAACATCATTAAGGGGGAAAGGAAATGGGATGTCGACTCTGTCAATATCGAAAGGGAATATCTAGAAGAAAAGAAGATAGAAACAGTAGAAGATGAGCTGTTGGAAGAAAACGGCAGAAAATGAAAAGCAAAAGAACATTAACTCCCCAAGTGGTCGTAGTCATGCCCGCCTATAACGCCGCCACTACCCTTGAGAAGACTTATGCTGATATTCCCAAAGACCAGGTTGATGAAGTTATTCTGGTTGATGATGACAGCCGGGATGCAACCGTTTCCGTCGCCAGGAAGCTGAAACTGCCGGTTTTCGTCCATGAAAAAAATCTGGGCTACGGAGGTAACCAGAAAACCTGTTACCGTCAAGCTCTGGAACGGGGTGCCGAAATAATAGTTATGATCCATCCGGATTACCAGTATGATGCCCGGTTGACCGCTGAACTGATTGCGCCGATACGGCAAAAACGGATCAATGTCATGCTCGGCAGCCGTATCAGGAGCCGCCGGGAAAGTCTGGAGGGCGGCATGCCTTTGTATAAGTACCTGAGCAACCGTTTTTTGACTCTGACGGAAAATATCGTGCTCGGTTTAAACCTGTCGGAATACCATACCGGTTTCCGCGCTTTTGAAAGGAAAGTGCTGGAAAAACTGCCATTGGAAAATTTTTCGGACGACTTTGTCTTTGACGCCCAGATTCTGATCAGCGCACATGCGGCCGGCTTTGCCATCGGTGAAATTCCGGTGCCGGTTCGGTATTTTCCTGAGGCTTCCTCGATTAATTTTGCCAGAAGCCTTAAATACGGACTGGAGATTCTTTGGGCTTTATTGTGTTTTGCAATGTTCAAATCAGGGATCAGGCATAAGTTATTCGCTTTTAAAAAGTAAGCCGTGAAGAAAACAGACTGGTTAATCCTGCTTTTCATTATTCTGACATCTGCCTATGCCCTGAAAGACCTGTTTCTGCCCGGTTTTTATACCAGCCATGACGGGCCGCACCAGATTGTCCGCTTTTATTATTTCGACCGACTGCTGCGGGAGGGACAGTTTCCGCCTCGCTGGGCAGGAGGGCTCAATTACGGTTTCGGCTACCCTTTGTTTATTTTTTCCTATCAGCTGCCCTGGTACATTGCCGAAATCTTCCGCTCGCTTAATTTTTCCGTTATTGACAGTGTAAAGTTCACCTTTTTAGCCGGATTTATCTTATCAGGAATCACCATGTACTGGTTTTTGAGGTCTATCAGCGGCCGTCTGGCCGCATTTACCGGCACTATTTTATACCTCTATGCTCCATACCGTTTTTCCAATATTTTTGTCAGAGCTGCAATCGGCGATGCGACTGCTTTTATTTTTATTCCGATGATTTTTCTCTCTGCAGTCAAAATCCGTCAGAAAAAAAATATTTTATTATGGATTGCCCTGTATGCATTGTCCCTTACCGGACTGCTGCTGTCCCATGCCATGATTTTTTTCTTGGTGATGTTTGCTTTTATTCCGTTCATGCTGATTTCCCTTCGGAGAAAAAAGATCGGCCGCCTAATAATTTATCATCTTTCGGCCTTTTGCCTCTTTACCGGCTTGTCTGCCTATTATCTTTTGCCTTCTTTCATTGAAAGAAGTTACACCAAATTCAATGCGGTTATGGGCGCGGCGTTTACCGGAAATACCTTTGTCAGTCTGAAGAACCTGCTATACAGTCCCTGGGGCTACGGCATGATGAAGGCGGCCGAAGGCGGTATGTCACTGCAGATAGGTTCAGGTCAATGGCTGGCATTAGTTTTAGCTGCAGTTTTTATCAGCTTTAAACGATTGAGATTAACTCTTTTTTTTACGGCTGCTTTTGTTTTAAGTGTGTTTATGATGCAGAAGGAATCGCTTTTTTTATGGGAGAGTATCCAGGAACTGGCAGTCATAGATTTTACCTGGAGAATCCTGGTTGTATCCGTTTTTTCGGCCGCAGTCCTGGCTGCTTTGGCTGTCAACAGATTTAAAAATAAGAAAATTGCCCTGATTTTATCCTTCATGCTGATGGTTCTGACTTTCTATTCCAACCGCAACCACTTGAGGGTTAATGAAAGCCTTGCTTGGGATCTGCCCTTTTTTCTGGCATTGGAAAAGACTACCAACAGTTTTGATGAATATACGCCCAGATGGGTTAACCCGGAGCTGGTTAGAGAGAAAGCGCCGGATTGGGAATACGAAGGTGAAATATCCGGAAAAATAACAACAGACAGGAGCGCATTTTGGCAGGCGGAAGTGGATACGTCCCGGGCCGGTATTATCAGACTGAAGAAATTGTATTACCCAGGCTGGCAGGTCGAGGTCAACGGACGTCCGGCTGACATAAACTACCGGGACAGGGGATTGATTGAAGTGGCGCTTCCTGAGGGAGAATCCGTCATTACAGCCCGATTTACCTCAACCCCCTTAAGGCAGTTTGCCGATATCCTGTCATTTTTGTCTATAATACTGACAGGAGGATTAATCTACTATGGAAAAAAACAAACTTAATCTGTCTGTTGTTTTGGCCACGTACAATGAGGAGATGAACATCGGACGCTGCCTTGAAAGTGTCAAAGGCCTGGCCGACGAAATAGTTGCCGTCGACGGCACTTCAAATGACGCCACCGCCGATATCCTCCGGCAGTACGGTGCCAAAGTACTGATCAGAAAGAATCAGGCCAATTTCCATGTCAATAAACAGCTGGCCATTGATTCAGCCGGCGGCAATTGGATTCTCCAGCTTGATGCCGATGAAAGACTAAGTGAGGCCCTGAAAGAAGAAATAAAACTGGCCATCAGTTCAAAGCAGGCATTTGACGGATATTGGATTCCGCGCAGAAATTATTTTTTAGGCAGGTTTCTCAAGAAAGGCGGACAATACCCGGACTATACTCTGAGGTTGTACCGCCGGGGCAAAGGCCGACTGCCCGCCAAAAGCGTTCATGAACAGGCTGAGGTGACCGGGCAAACTGGCCGTCTTAAAAACGACCTGCTGCATTATTCCTATCCGGACTTTTCCCATTACTTGGAGCATTTCAACCTTTATACGGATATCCTGGCTTCGGAATTGGCTGAACAAAAACTTCCGCTGAACTTGCTGTCGGCAATTAACTATTTGATCATTAAACCGAAATGGTGGTTTATAAAAACATATTTCCGGCACAAGGGTTTCCGGGACGGAATGCCCGGTTTTGCTTTTTCCCTTTTTTCCTCCCTGAGATTTACGGCAGCCTATATCAAATATTGGGAGAAGAAAAACCGGGCGGAAGCGTAAATATTCTAAGCTATGAAAGCGGCACTGGTCACTCCTCCTATCAAAGGACATAATCTTCGCGGCAGCGGAATTTACTTCAGTCATTTGTCACGTCTTTTGGTTTCAGTCAGGGATCCTGTTGTTGAAATCGTCAGTTGGGGAGCTAATTTAGAGGGTTATGACCTTGTCCACTTTCCCTATTTCGATCCCTTTTTCCTGACCATGCCTTTAGTATCCGGGGAAAAAAAGATTGTGACGGTGCATGATTTGATCCCGCTTAAGTACCCCAGGGAAAATCCGACGGGATTTCGGGGCAGTATTAAATGGTTGTGGCAAAAGCGCCAACTTAAAAAATCGGAGAAAATCATCACCGATTCAGAAAGTTCGGCAGCCGACATCTCCGCAATAACCGGCATAAGAACAGAAAAAATAAAAGTCATACCGCTGGCTCCCGATTCAATCTTCGGCAGTTTAAAGGCAAAAGAAACCCTAGAAATAAAAGAAAAGCTGCGTTTGCCGGATGATTATTTATTGTATGTTGGTGACGTTAATTTCAATAAAAATATTCCGGTCCTGCTCCGGAGTTTTGACGTTCTTTCCCGGGAATTTCCCAAACTGAGGCTGGTGCTTGCCGGAAAAGGATTTAAGGATCCCTCAGAGCCGTTAGAGCAAATTTCGGCACTGGTTAATGAGTTAAATATCAGGGATAAGCTGTTTTTTCCCGGAAGTCTATCCGAGCTAGATTTAGCCGGACTTTACAGCCAAGCCGGTGTTTATATCCAGCCTTCAATTGACGAGGGATTCGGTTTGCCTGTCTTGGAGGCAATGGCTTCAGGTTGCCCGGCCGTTGTAACCGCAAGGGGCAGTTTAGAGGAAGTAGCCGGCCAAGCAGCGCTATATGCCGATTATCGCGATCCGCAGGATTTGGCCGGAAAGATAAAACAGTTTCTGACTGATGCCAAACTGAGGGAGAAATTTATAAAAAAAGGGAAAATGCAGTCAAAGAAATTCAGCTGGCCAGAAACCGCCAGACAGACCCTGGAAGTTTACCGCGGGGTATTGGCAATATGACAGTTTTTATAGCGGGACTTTTCTTCAGCTGGCGGATACTCCTTTTTGCCGCCGCCTATTTGGCGGAAAAAATCATGCCCTTTACCCCGCGTTTTCCTTATGCCGACCTGTTTTTAATACCTTCCAATTTACCCCGCTGGATTTGGGGTTTTGCCAATTTTGACGGTGTGCATTATCTGACTATCGCCAGCCGGGGATACCAGGCGCAGTATACCCAGGTTTATTTTCCTCTTTTTCCCGCCATATTAAAATATTTCTACCGCCTGCTGCCTGTATTTCATCCTTTAGTTAGCGGTCTTCTCTTGTCAAATGTTCTGTTTCTGGCGTCTTTATTTCTTTTATCTGCGATCCTCAGGCCTGATATCCAGGAAAACAGGCTTAAATGGATACTGGCCTTCCTTGTTTTTTTCCCGACCTCTTATTATTTCGGCAGCCTTTATACGGAAAGCCTGTTTCTGTTTTTATTACTGTTGTCGTTCTGGCTGGCCAAAAAGAAAAAATGGTTTCTGGCTTCACTTGCGGGAGCTGCGGCCTCGGGCACCAGACTTATCGGCATTTTTCTTTTGCCGGCACTTCTCTGGCAATACATGGACGGAAAGAAAAAATCAACTCTCCTGCATTTTTTAAAGTCTCCGGTGCTTTACCTGGCCCCTCTGGGACTAATTGCCTATATGTCATATCTTTATTATTATTTTTCAGATGCCCTTTACTTCTGGCATGCCCAGCCTGTTTTCGGAGCTGCCCGGAGCGGCAGTTCGCTGATTTTCATGCCCCAGGTCGTTTACCGTTATATCAAAATGTTTGCCGATATCCCCGTCTCACAGGAAGTCTTTTGGATTACCTTTCTGGAATTTTATCTGACACTTTTTACTATCTTTTTACTGTTAGTCGCCCGCAGGCAGAAAATTTACCTGTCATGGCTGATATTCGCCTGGCCGGCCATTATATTGCCGACTCTGACCGGGACCTTTTCCAGTATGCCGAGATATGTTCTTGTGGCATTACCGATTTTTCTGGTACTTGCATCCATCCGCAATCTTAAAATCAGAAGCCTGGTGCTTTTCATTTCGCTTCTGTTGCAGCTTGTTTTAACCATGCTGTTTACTTCCGGCCATTGGGTAGCCTAAAATACCGTCATGAAACTTCTAGTAGCCATCCCTGCCTTTAATGAAGAAAAGATGATTGCCCAGGTGATAAAAAGCATCCCCGGAAAAATTGCCGGCATAAAGAAAAGGGATATTCTGGTAGTTGATGACGGTTCAACTGACAGGACTTTTGAAAAAGCTCAAAAGCACGGAGCAATTGTAGTCAGGCATATTATAAACAGGGGATTGGGAGGCGCCATAAAAACAGCCATGGATTTTGCCAGAAGGGAAGGTTACCAGATATTAATAACCATAGATGCCGACGGACAGCACGAACCCGGCAGCATTCCTTTGTTTATCAAAAAAGTTATAGACAGCCATAAGGACGTCGTTGTCGGATCCCGCTGGCTTAAGGCCGGATCAGCCCCTCGGACACGTATAATTGTAAACAAACTGGCTAATTTGCTGACTTACTTTTTTTACGGCATAAATACCAGCGATTCACAGTCGGGCTACCGCGCATTCGGGCCAAAGGCGCTTGATCGTGTAAGGCTGCAAGCGGATGGCATGGAAGTCTCAAGCGAGGTTTTCCGGGAAATTGCCAAGAACCGTTTAAGTTATGCGGAGATTCCCATCCGCGTGATTTATACGGAATATTCAAAGGCCAAAGGGCAGAGAATTACCAATGCGCCGAAAATCATATTACAATTACTGGTGCGTTTGTTTAAATAAAATGAGCCTTACCCAGATTCTGCTGATTGTTTTTTTACTTTTTGCCTTAAGCCGGGTCACCCTGCAGTATAAAAGCGGCAATCTGTCATTGTTAAGTTTCCTTTTCTGGAGTTTTCTGTTTGCGGCAGCCGTATACCTGACAGCTTTTCCCGACCAGGCCAGCAGAATCGCCCAATTGTTGGGAATCGGACGCGGAGTCGATGCGGTTATTTACATTTCCATAGCCGTTCTCTTTTACCTGGTTTTCCGGCTGTACGTTTATCTGGAAAATGTCAGGCAGGAAATTACCGATCTGGTCAGGAAACTGGCTCTTGATAGTAATAAAAAAAATGGCCGGAAGAAATCTAAAAATTAGTCTTGTTACACCCTCTTTTAACCAGGGGCAGTTTATAGAGCAAACCATCAAGTCGGTTCTCGGGCAAAAATATCCTAATTTGGAATATATCGTCATGGACGGCGGTTCGAAGGACGGGACGACCCATCTTTTAAAAAAATACACCAGGCAAATTGACTGGACTTCCGGCAAGGATAAAGGGCAGTCTGATGCTTTAAACCGCGGTTTCAGAAAATCGACGGGAGAAATTATCGGTTTTATCAATTCCGATGATTATCTACTGCCCGGTTCCCTGAAAAAAGTGTCGGATTTTTTCCACCGTTATCCCCGGGCGTTATGGGTCACCGGAAAATGCCGGATTGTTGATTTAAATAACAGGGAAGTAAGGAAAGCAATCACTGCCTATAAAAACATGCTGCTTAAACATTTCCGTTTGATACAGACTCTGGAGATAATCAATTTTATCTCCCAGCCAGCAACTTTCTGGAGACGGGATATTTTTAAATCAGTCGGATTACTTGATACTGATTTACATTACAGCATGGATTACGATTACTGGTTGAGAATCTGGCAAAAATACCCCCTTTATTTTCTGGATGACTACCTGGCATGCTACCGTGTCCATCCGTCTTCCAAAACGGTAAAGTCTCCCGAAAACCAGTTTGAGGAAGAATATATGTTGGCCAAAAAACACAGCAATTCAATAATTATTCATTGTCTGCATAAATGGCATGCAACTATAGCAAAACTTATCTATCGTAAATTATTGATTAAATAAGACTATATGGATATACTGATTTTTTATGAAAGTAAATCCTAAGCGCAATTTTTGGATAAGGAAAAAAGTCCTGGTGACCGGAGGTAACGGATTTTTAGGAAGTCATTTGGTGGGCAATTTGAAGAATCTTGGGGCTGATGTTTTTGCCCCGGGTTCGAAAGATTTCGATCTTCGTGTAAGGAAGAATTGCAGGGAAATTGTCAAAAATCAGGAAATAGTAATACATCTGGCGGCAAAAGTGGGAGGGATCGGTTTCAACCGTGAACATGCAGGCGAGATGTATTTCGACAACATCATGATGGGGGCAATGTTAATGGAAGAAGCAAGGCTGGCACAAGTTAAAAAATTCGTGGCTTTAGGGACGATTTGCGCCTACCCGAAATTTACACCCGTACCTTTTAAGGAAGAAAAATTGTGGGACGGATATCCTGAAGAAACGAATGCTCCATACGGCCTGGCTAAAAAAATGCTTTTGATCCAATCTCAGGCATACCGCCAGCAGTACGGCTTCAACTCCATTTTCCTTCTTCCAGTCAACTTATACGGTCCCGGTGATAATTTCGATCCGGCATCTTCTCATGTAATTCCGGCCCTTATTAAAAAAGTCTTCGACGCTAAAAAGAACAGGGAAAATGCAATTACCGTCTGGGGGACGGGAAGACCGACCAGGGAGTTTCTATATGTTAAAGATGCAGCCCGCGGAATTATCCTGGCCGGCGAAAAATATGATAAAAGCGAACCGGTCAATCTGGGAGCCGGTTTTGAAATATCCATAAAGAAATTGGCTGAAAAAATCTGTAACATAAGCGGATTTAAAGGAAAAATCATCTGGGATAAGTCAAAACCTGACGGACAGCCAAGGCGGATGTTGGATACCACAAAAGCTACCAAAGAATTCAGCTTTTCCGCTTCAACTTCGTTTGATGCCGGCTTGGGAAAAACCGTTGCCTGGTACATGAAGCATGTTATCAATGACTGACCGTTTGGTATTTATCACACAGTATTTTGCTCCGGCCTGGAGTTATGGTGGCCCGCCAATAGTTCTTTACCGCCTAACCAGGGAACTAGTAAAAATGGGATATAAAGTTGATGTTGTTACAACCGATGCTCTTGACGGGCGAAGACAAAAATCCGGCAGAGATGTGATCGAAGGAATAAATGTATTCAGATTCCCAACCGTTTCCAACTTCCTGGCCTATAACTTCAAACTGTTTTATGTGCCTTTCATAAGGAAAAAAATAGAAAATATACTGGCGGGATCAAAATTTGTCTTTTTTTCCGATTTGCGGGCTGTTATGAACTGGCAGATTTTCCCTCAAGTTAAAGTGATGGGAATACCATACGGTATATTTACTTTCGGACAGATTCCCTATGATTCGGGAGTAAAGGGACAAATCAAGAAGGTCTTTGACCGTATGTGGGTGAATGATTTTGTCAGATCAGCCAGATTCAGATTTTGCCAGACAGAACATGAAAGGGAAATGTACCGCCAATTTTCAGTAACCAAAGAAAAAACACAGTTTCTTCTTCTGCCGGTAAATGTTCCGGTTAATCGTCAGACAGTAAAAAAAAGCTTTAGGAGAATGTTCGGTATCAAAGAAAATGATTTTTTGCTTCTATACGTTGGCAGACTGAATCTACTTAAAGGAATTGATAGAATAATCCGGGCCGTCAGATCTCTGCAAAATAAACATAACATTTGCCTGATGATTATTGGTAGGGATGATGGGTATGAAAACCAATTGCGCCGGGAAGCGGGGAATGAAGCGGGTAAAAGCATTATATTTGCCGGACCGCTTTATGAAAGAGAAGTTTATGAAGCATACAGGAACGCCGATTGTTATATTGTTACACCCAGGTTTTTTGAAGAGACATCTACCGCTGCTTTGGAGGCGCTCTCCTGCGGGACTCCGGTCATAACAAACGAACAAAGTGAAATTCCATTCCTGGAAAAATATAAAGCAGGCATCACTGTGAAAAAAATCGAAGATTTGGAATCATCCATCCTGAAGATGAAGTCAAATCTGGATAAATATAAAAAAGGATCGGTAAAACTGATCCGTAATCACTACGTCTCATCCAAAATAGCAGAACGCTTTACTACCTTCCTGACTAAATATTAATTCGCAAGCTCACTTCAGGTATAATTACGGTATTTCCGCAAATAAAATGAGAGTATCGTCAAGAGAAACAGTCATTTCCCCGAAATCATTCGGAGTTTTTCATTTGGCCGAGATTGTCCGTTTCAGGGAATTGTTTTACATATTTTCCTGGCGGGATATAAAAGTAAGGTACAAGCAGACATTTTTGGGAATATTTTGGGTAATATTCCAGCCATTGGTAACAACAATTATCTTTACCGTCTTTTTCGGAAATTTTGCCAAAATTCCATCAGGGGACCTGCCGTATCCGCTTTTCGTTCTAACCGGCCTGGTTTTTTGGAACTATTTTTCCAACTCTGTTTCCCATGCAGCCAACAGCATGATTGAAAATGAAAGCATTATCAAAAAAGTTTATTTTCCAAAAATTATTTTACCTTTGTCTTCTTTGCTGACCGGTTTTATCGACTTTTTAATCAACCTGTTTATTCTTTTTATCTTTGCAGTCGTTACCGGCCATTCGCCTAATCTCAGAATTATTTATCTGCTGCCGTTTTCCATATTGGTAACGATATTTTCCTCATCCGGTATCGGTCTGTTTTTGGCCTCAGTCAACGTCAAATACAGGGACGTCCGCTATATCCTTCCTTTTTTTATCCAAATCCTGCTGTTTATTACTCCGGTCATCTATCCGCTTTCCATTCTATCTCCGTCACATAAAATCTATATGGCTTTTAATCCGATGTCGGGGGCAGTTGAAGCGTCACGGGGAATTTTTTCCGGTACTACCCCCGATTTTTTTCTATTAACCGTCTCTGCCGTAAGTTCTCTATTAATACTCATAGCCGGATTCGTCTATTTCTCCAAAACCGAAAAGTTTTTCGCGGACATAGTCTGATATGAAGCCGATCATTGAGATTAACAAGCTCTCAAAAAAATATAAATACGGGGTCAGCCAACCGTATTATTCCCTCCGGGATTCATTAACAAATTGGATTACAGATCCCGTTAAAGTCCTCGCCGGCAATAAAAAGACCGATATGGGACAATTTTGGGCTTTGAAGGATATCGACCTGAATGTTAAGGAAGGGGAAATTGTCGGTATTATCGGCAGAAACGGCGCCGGGAAAACTACTCTTCTTAAAGTGTTATCCAGAATAACACCTCCCACAGAGGGAAAAGCTGTATTAAGAGGCAGGGTTGCCAGCCTATTGGAAGTCGGTACTGGATTCCATCCGGAACTTACCGGTCGGGAGAACATCTTTTTAAACGGAGCGATTTTGGGTATGTCACGAGTGGAAGTCAGAAAAAAGTTTGATGATATTGTGGATTTTGCCGAAATAGAGCGGTTTCTGGATACACCGGTTAAACGGTATTCTTCAGGCATGCATATGAGATTGGCATTTGCTGTGGCTGCCCATTTGGAGGCCGAAATACTCCTGATCGATGAAGTGCTTTCAGTCGGGGACACGGCTTTTCAGCAGAAATCATTGGGCAAGATGGAAAATATCTCACAATCAGGCAGGACAATCCTGTTTGTCAGCCATAATTTGGGCATGGTTAAGAAATTATGCCTAAAGGGAATCATTATTAAAGACGGCCGCAGCAGTAAACTGACTGCCATCGATGAACTTATAAATACCTATCAGCAGTCCAGACAGACATCTTCGGCTTCGATCAGACTGAATAGATATAATCTTGAATTTATAAATTTCAGGGTCAATGGTATTTCCGTCAAGGATGAACCGGAGGTGTTTCCTGAAAGCCAGATGGAAATCACGGCCGAATACAAAGGCTCGGGCAACAAGTCCTATGACCTCTGTCTTTCGTTTGCCCTGAGGAAAAAAGAGGATTATACCTTAATGTATTATTCGCATAACCACTTGGAGAACGTCCGGCACATGACAGAAAAAAAAGGAAGCATTTCCCTCCGGTTTCATTTACCTCATGTATCTCCCGGAAAATACACTCTGGAAACACAGATCTGGCTTGACGGAAATCTGGTGACTGACGGTTTTGAAATGGGAGATTTAACAGTTGTCAGTGCCCCTGCTTTTGCTTCACATAAGTCTTTTGCCAATTTTCCCGCCCATCTTCTTATTCCTAGTCTGTGGAGAATTCGTAAATGAAAATACTTTTGTCTTATAGTAAATTTCATTTCGATCCTTCGAAGAATCCAACATCACAAAAGTATTGGCATTCCTCAGCCGGAATACTGGCCAGAAATTTATACCGCATTTTGTCTGAAATTGGAAAAATTACATATATTGATGGAAATGAAATAGACTCCGTCAGGGGAAAAGAATTCGATTTATTCGTAGGTACCCATTATAAGTTCAATGAAATTCTTAGGGTATGCAAAATTAATAAAAGTATTCTATTTGCCGTTAATATGCATCCTGCGGAAAGAAACAGGATACTGCTATCGTTTTTATTGAAAGAAAGTTTAAATCTGAAAGCATTGGCCGGATGGGATTTAATGAACTTTCTGTCTATCGATCAATCAATAAATTCAGCAGACTATATAATCTGTGCGGGTAACATAAGAACTTACAACACCTATATAAAGCGCGGGATCCCTAAACAAAAAATTAAAATGATTAATTACGGAGCTGAATATATTTCCCAAATTATCAATAAAAAAAAGAGTGTACCCGAATTTATCTACTTAACCTCAGAAATCGGTCTACGGAAAGGATTTGATATTGTATATTCTCTTTTTACCCAACCGCAGATTTTAGACCGGAAATTTCATCTTAAGATAATGGGATTACCGACAAATTCATTTTATGAACAAAAACTTAACCGTTTCCTTAAGATTCTCGGAAATAAAGCTGAACATTACGGTTGGGTAGACGCAGGCAACTTAAAATACCGCAGGATAGTAGCGAATAGTGATTTTTTTATATTTCCTTCTCTTGAAGAAGGCCAGGCAGGAACAGCTGTTGAAGCCTTGGATAGCGGTTTAATTCCGTTAGTGTCACGAAATTGTGGTATTGATTTTGCCCCTTTTGGAAATTTGGAATTAAGCACTAACTCTGAAATTAACAGGAATATTATGCTGAAAGCACTTTCTCTGCCGAAAGGAGAAATCAACCGCTGGAAAATGAAGACAAAAGAATATTACGGTTTATTCCATGCTGATTTTAGAAGTTCCCTGAAAGAAGCAGTCATTGGTGCGGTAAAAAACGATCTATATCCGAAGATCAGCGTTATTTTACCCATATTTAACAAAGAAAGAACCATTAAACCGCTGATTAAACTTCTTCATCGCGCATTAATACAATATGGCAACTGTGAGTTGCATATTTATTTTGACGGCTGTCAGGATCAGACTGAAGATATCGTCAGGAATTTTTATAAGGACAAAAAACAGTATCCCGTAACCTTTTACGTCACAGCGAATATTTTTGAAACCAAAACTAATAATTTAGGATTGAAAAAATCTTCAGGAAAGTATGCCGTTATTTTACAGGATGATAATTTTATTTATGACAGAAATATTTTTTTTGAAGCTGTCTCAATTCTTGAGAAATCTCCGAAGATAGCCATATTAGGAGCCTTGGCAGGTGTAAATTTTTATCCTAAAGACATGAAAAACTTAACGGGGAAAGGACAGATTGTCGTTAACGAACATGAAGTCTACTGGAGACAGGATGAAAATACGGACCCCGAGTTAAAACATAAGGTATTTGAGACTGATGCTTGTATGAGAGGACCGTTGATTTTAAGAAAATCATTTCTGGAGAAATACGGATACCTTGATGAATCATATGCGCCTTATTACATGGATGATATAGATTTATGTTTTCGGGCGAAAAGCGAGGGATTTAAAGTTTTTGCTTTTTTGTCGGATACAATAAATACCTCGGGAAGTATAAGTGTTTATCAGGGTGATAAATGGAAAATTTGGGAAAAAGTAATTAAAGAGAATCCTGAGCGTTTTTACTCAAGATGGCAACCGTCAAAAATAAAAGATTATCTTAAGTTGGAAAGAATAACTATCGATGAAAATTTAATTAATAAAATTTACAAAATTTCAGCACTGCTGATGGTGAAGAAAGCAAAAAAAGTAACTGATATATTTTCTCTCTGTAAAAATTTATTATTCAAACTCATAAGAAATTTTTTTTTATTATTTAATTCATCATATTCATTCCAAATTTCAAATCTAGCCTGGAAAACGAGGCATGATTGGACTATCGAGCAATTAAAGAAATTACCCAAAGGATCAACCGTTTTAGACGTCGGTGCAGGATCAGCACCTTTTAAATCATATTTAAATCATTGCCGTTATACTTCACAAGATTTTTGTCAGACACCGAATTTAAATTACGGAAAAATTGACGTAATCAGCGATATCAGATCCATACCATTACCTGATAATAGTTTTGATGTTATTTTATGCACAGAAGTGTTAGAACATGTGCCGTATCCGATTGAAGCGGTACAGGAAATGAGCAGATTACTTAAATCCGGAGGAAAATTGATTCTTACTTCTCCTTTAGGCAGCGGACTTCATCAGATTCCTTACCATTTTTACGGTGGGTTTACTAAATTCTGGTACCTTAAATTTTTACCTGAAAATAAACTGACGGTTGACTCAATTGAATACAGCGGAGGACTATACTGGCATATCATAGAACTGATATGGAGAAGTCACGGTATTCTCGAAGCTTTGTATAAAAAATCTCCATTATTCATTCCGTTGGTAAAAGTAATTCAATTATTTATATATAATATTCCTTCTGTTTTTTTCGCGGAGTTGGAACACATAAAAAAGATTGAAGATTTCACAACGAATTATTTAGTACTGGCGACAAAAACCGATTCCGGGCAAAAGGAAAAAAAAAGACCGAAAAAATGAACGTATTTCACTACCTTACACGATTTAAGATGATAATAAACAGATACTGTCAAGTAAGTTATTCACAGTGCGGAGAAGATTTGATTTTGTTCCATTTGTGCCGTGCAATTAGCTTAGACAAACCGACTTATCTTGACATCGGTGCTTATCACCCGTTTCATATCAGTAATACCGCCCTGTTTTATGAACTCGGTTCAAGAGGAGTGAATGTGGAACCGAATCCTGAAGCCAGCAAATTGTTTCAAAAATACAGATCACAAGACATAAACCTCACTGCCGGTGTTTCGGATTCTGCGAAGGTCATGACTTATTATTGTTTCAATATAGCAACTCTGAATACGTTCTCCAAAAAAGAAGCAGATAAATGTATAAGGGAAGGTTATTTACTTGAGGACCGGAAAAAGATACCCGTTACCACTCTTCAAAAAATCATCAGTGAACAGTGTCATGGAGTAATGCCGGATATTTTGCTTATCGATGCTGAAGGTTCGGAGAGGAAAATAATACTATCACTTAAAAAACTGGAAAATAAACCTGCAATTTTATGTATTGAGACAGTGACTTTTACTGTCCGCGGCTTGGGTGAAAAAAAGAGATCACTGATAAATCAGATTCTAGAAATGGGATATAAAATTTACGCTGATACATTTATTAATACGATTTTCCTGAAAGGAAGTTATTTCAGTAAATGATTACGGTGGAAATGCTGGGGGGTCTAGGCAATCAAATGTTCCGCTATGCGGCCGGACGTTCGCTGGCGGAGAAAGTGGGCACGGGGTTGGTTTTGGATTTAAGCCATTTTGCGGGCTATAAACTCCGTAATTTTGAACTGGATATTTTCCGCATTAAAGCTGAAATCAGACAGTCCTCCGGGATATTGGCGAAAATAGGAACTATAACTTCCAAATTAAAGTCCGCTCAAAAAAAATACCGGGAAAAACATTTCCATTTCGATGCCGATTTTTTCGATCTGCCTGACGGTACTTATCTTAGAGGTGATTTCCAAAGCGAAAAATATTTTTTCCCGGTTAAGGACCTGATTCGCAGGAATTTTACTTTTGCAGGAGAATTAAATAATGACTCAAAAAAATATTTGGCGTTAATACGGAATGCAAAATTGCCGGTAAGCATCCACTTCAGAATTACCGATTATTTGAAATCTGAACAAAAGGACCAATACCACTATGTTTTGCCCGGTGAATATTATCGTCAGTCGATTTTTTTGCTCAGCAGGCGCCTTCTTAAACCTGTCTATTTCATTTTTTCAGATGACCTAAATTATGTAAAAATGAATTATGACCTGCCCGTTAATGCTGTTTTTATTGACAGGGAAGTCAAAACAGAATCCTGGGAAGATATGAGGCTAATGAGTTTGTGCAGACACCATATAATTGCCAACAGTACATTCAGCTGGTGGGCGGCATGGCTTAACAGTTATACAAAAAAAGTTATCATAAGCCCGCTCAGATGGTTTGACAATAATCCTTCCGATACCGGTGATTTAATTCCCGAAACCTGGGTAAAAATATGACTTTAAATCCGTTAATCAGCATACTGATGCCCGTTTATAACGGGGAAAGATTTATTAAGCAGGCCATTGAGAGTATTTTATGTCAAACTTTAAGGGATTTTGAGCTGGTGATTGTGAATGATGCCTCGTTTGATGGAACCATTCAAATAGTCAATTCATTCACCGATAAAAGGATCAGATTAATAAATTCTTCCAAAAGGCTTGGATTGGCAAAAATACGCGATAAAGGCATCAGGGAATGCCGGGGGGAATTCATTGCATTTCTGGACAGTGATGACATTGCTCTGCCGCAGCGTCTCGAAAAACAATGGGATTACATGGATAGGAACAGGGAAATTTCCCTGACCGGCAGCTGGGTTAAAGTAATTGATGATGAGGATAAACTCACCGGTCGCGTATTTAAACACGTATGTCGGCCTGAAATCATTAAATCGGTGCTTTTGTTCAGAAACTGTTTCACCCAGTCAGCCGTAATGATCAGGAAAGCTGCAGTCCAAAAGCACGGTTTCCGCAGCTCATTTAATGCCGCTCCTGATTTTGATTTATGGTCAAGGCTGGCTCAACATCTGCGGCTGGCAAACATACCCCGGGTTTTTTCTTTATACCGCGAATATAAAGGGAATTTAACCGATAAAACTTCCCCGGAAATAGAAAATTGCACCAGAAGGATATTTGCCGCATCATTGGAGAAAATGGGTCTTGCTCCTACTGAAGAGGAAATTCTTGTACATGACAGTTTAGAGCGGAAAAAAGACGGTTGGACCCTGAAAGCGCTTGTTAAAGCTAAATATTGGCTGCAAAAATTATGTCAGGCAAACGGAGAGAACAAAGTTTATGACCGGAAAATATTTGAACAACTGTTGTTTGACTATTGGTTCAAAATTTGTTGTTTGGGAGCCGACTGGGGAATACCTGTCTTTCAATTATATAAAGATCTGTCATTCAGAAAACAAGTAAGAATAAAAGAGCGGGATTTAATTCTGTTTATGCTGACTTCTATTAAGAAAAGCAAACATATCGACATTACTGCCAATACCTGGATTAACAGCACCTACCCCGATTTATGAAATGCCTTATCTGTAATTCTTCATCTCTTCATTTTTTACTCAATCCCTTCCGCGGCAGTTCAATTTACCGATGTGATAGCTGTACCAATGCCATAACCATCCCGGCGCCTGAAGATAAATATGAGGAAAACCGATTCTATCAAAAAGGTGAGGAAGACGTTCAGGCTTACACTGCTTATTCCGGGTTAATTCTTGATTATATTAAAAACGTGAAACCTGAGGGAAATTTGTTGGATATCGGTTGCGGAGCCGGTTATTTACTGGAAGAGGCGGGAAAAGCCGGGTACCGGGCGCAGGGAGTTGACATATCCAAAGGGGCAATTGCTTTTTGTAAAAAGAGACGGCTCAATGTCAGGCAGGGTTATTTCGGCAGGATAAAATTTCCGGAAAATTATTTTGATATCCTGGTTGCCTCTCATGTTGTTGAACATAATCCTGATCCGTCCCTATTTGTAAAAAAATGCCGGAAATTATTAAAAAAAGACGGCCTGCTGTTTCTGTCTCAAACTAACTATACCGGTTCAGTCGCAAAACTGTTGGGAAGGTACTGGGAGGGCTGGGTACCAAACGAGCATTATTCCCATTTCAGCCCTGTGGGTATTGAATACCTTTTATCTGAAAATAAATTCAGAATCCTGAGACTGTCCATTCTTCCGCTTGGTTATAAAATCATCTGCCATTTCGGAAATTTCTCCGAAATAGCCAATAGTCTATACAATACGTTTAACTATTTAATAAGCAGGTTTAAACTGATACGGCCTTTTTCAGGTGATCAAATGTATATTCTGGCCGTTAAGGACAGATGAATAAATTTCTGGTATTTATTTTATTTTTTTTATTATCCTTAAGTTTCCGTTTCGAAAACCTCAAAAGGGATCTGGATTTTAACGGTTATATTACCGCTCATACGCTGTTGACTTTGAAGATTTGGGAGAAAGTCGGCATAAAACAGTACAATTTCAGCCCTGTTTATACCTTTCCGAACGAAAATGACAGACATATTTCAAATCTTGGAGGAATAAAAGATATTTACGGAAATTATTATTATATTTCCTATCCACCGTTTGCTTTTATTTTCCCCTATTTTGTTTTTCAGATTTTTAAAGTGCCATCCGGAGTTTTAAGCCTGTACATATTAAATTTACTTATTCATCTGGTTGCCTCTTACTTTGTCTATTTGACCCTTTCGGTATTATTTCCGGTTAAAGAGGGGAAATTACCCGGTAAATTTGCTTTTATCGGATTTATTGTCTATTTATTCATCTCAGGAAATCTTTGGTTTCACCAAAACTTATATTTTGTGGATATTTTTGTCCAGGTTTTTTTCGTTATATCAACGTATTTGGTAATGAATATTTTATTTAATGAAAAATCAAGGACAAATATGTATTTTTCACTGTTTTTTATCGTCTCTTTTTTTATGGCGTACAGTGAATGGATCGGCTTGCTTTTTTCCCTATCGCTTATTTTAATTGCCATATTTAAGAGGAAAGACACAATTTATCAAAAAATTGCCGTTGTCTCGGGCAGTGCTTCATTTATGGCGGTTTTTCTCACTCTCCTTCAGTATTCAAGAATTGCCGGGGCAGGCGAAATGTTTTCCGGGATGTGGCAAAAATATCAGGACCGCAGCGGTTTGTTTTTTTCGGCAAAACCTTATTTAAACATCGTTTATTTCTACTACATTAACTATTTACCTGCCTTTATTTTTATCATGATTGCCCTGTTTCTTATCCGTAAAAAGAGGCTTATCTCCGTAAAGCTCTTATCAAAAAAATCAGGCCATCTTCTTTATTTTTCGTTATGCCCGGTAATACTGCATTATCTTGTCTTTTTCAATTTCAATTCCAACCACAGTTTTTCAGTTTTGAAGACATCCTTATTTTTGTCGGTCATCACTTCATTAAGTTTGATATATATTATGCAGGTTTTCTCTAATGGCAAATTTATGAAAATTTTATATGCGTCTGCCATATGCCTTTTTATATCAATCTCCGTCGTCTATTATTACTTTCGTTATCATGACGCAACTTTTGACACAAGCTATAAAAGTCTCGGGTATACCATTAAAGAGCGGGTTTTGGATAATGAAATGGTCTATTTATGCGGGTATCCCGGCGGTTTTATTGAACCCCAGATACTTTATTATGCTGAAAGAAACATAAAATCCTGCAGCGATATGGATGCTTTAAAAGAAAAGCTGATCCGCGCGAATAAAGAAAAAGCCGTTATTTTTCTTGTTGATAACTTGCGTCAGGTAAAAAAATCAGTAAGGATTCCGATGTAAATCCGTTCAACAATATGAAAACAGTTAGGATAGTAAAATCCTGGTACAGTCCCGATATTATGAGACAAACCCCGAAATCATCCGGATTATGGGATAATATCAAATTTACCGATGCTGAAATAGAGGAATGCGATTATGTTATAGTTTCCAATTACCCCTCAAGAGATGTCAGGGTAAAGTGCTATCCGGAAAATATCTGGTGCGTCCTGCAGGAGCCTCCTAATGAGTATTTTAAGTACTTCCATAACGCAGATAAAGTATATACCCAGGTTTTTATGCAGGACCTAAGCCTTAGGGAAAACCGTTTTATCCATACACAACCCGCTTTACCATGGCATATCGATAAAAGCTATGATCAGTTAAAAAGAGAGAAATATCTCCGCAAGCAAAAAAAACTTTCCTGTATTTCATCTGATAAAACGGAATTTAGAGGACAGTGGGAGAGGCTGAATTTCATCAGGGGAATCCGGAATGAAGTAGATTTTGATTTATTCGGTAAAGGTTTAAATTATATTAAAGATAAGTGGGAAGCTTTGGCTCCTTACCGTTATTCGCTGATCATAGAAAATTATAGAGGACCGCATTATTGGAGCGAGAAACTCGCCGACTGTTTTCTTGCCTTTACCATGCCGATTTATTACGGTTGCACAAATATATCCGATTATTTCCCAAATGAGTCGATGGCGGTAATTGATATTAACGAAAAAGGCGTTGACCGTAAAATAAAAGAAATTACCGAAAGCAATCTCTGGAAAAAAAACCATGAAGCCGTTTCTTTCTCAAGGGATCTGATCCTCAACAAATACCAATTTTTTCCTTTCATGGCAGGGTTTATTAAAAAATGGGAGTTGAAGGAAAAGGAAAAAAGAAAGAGCTGGATTACCTTGCGGAATGAAACATCGCTGATTAAAAATGCCCTAAGAAAATTCAAAAGGATGATGAAATGATATTTTCCGTAGTCGTTGCCACCTATAACCATCCCGGTATTTTGGGAAAATGTCTGAAGAAACTGGTTAGTTTGAAGTTCCCGAAAGATGAGTATGAGATAATCCTGGTTGATAATAATCCGGGAAATCCCAAAAAAATCCCCCTACCTGATAATAAGGGAATGCCCAGATTGAAAACGGTTTTCGAAGGTACCAGCGGATTGGCCGGAAGCAGGAATAAGGGTATCGCGGAATCAATCGGAGATTTTGTTGCCTTTATCGATGATGATGCCCTTGCCGATGAAAATTATCTTTCGGTTGCCCAAAAAACTATCGTAAATCATTTGCATGTTTCCGTTTTCGGCGGACCCATTTATCCTTTCTACACAAGCAAGAAACCCCCGTGGTTTAAGGACGAATATGAAGCAAGGTTTTGGGGAGATAATGAACGGATTTTAAAGAAGGGGGAAACTTTTTCAGGTTCCAATATGATCTTCAGGAAGGATCTGTTTCGGAAATTCGGAAATTTCCGGACTTCTCTGGGAATGAAAGGGGAAGAGTTGTCCCTGGGTGAGGAAACGGAGTTATTCTCGCGTCTCAACAAAAAAGGAATACAATTTTTCTATATCCCGGAAATGAAAGTCAGTCATTTGGTATCAGCGTATAAAATGACCGTGTTTTACCAGTTGAAGAGGGCATACGCATCCGGATCTTCACAATTTGTATATCTAGAGGATAATCCGGCCAGGGCTGTCTTATCCTTTTTTAAATATACGGGGGGATTGATTGTTTTTTCCATTAGGGCGTCGGTCAGAATATTCAGCCATAATAATTTTAAACAGTGGCTGGTTGAGGAATTGAGCCCGGTTTTTTATGCAGCCGGATATATCATCAGATCCGTGGGTATTAAAATAAGGATAAAAAGATAAATGAAAATCGTTTTTATTGACAGTTATTATCCCCGTTTCTTGGGTGACTTTTTCAGGGAGCATCCTGAAGCCGTAAGTTTATCTTATGATAAACACCTGAGACTTTTAATGGATCAGTTTTTCGGCACGTCTGATTTTTATTCCTATAATTTGCAAAAAGAGGGGTTTGAAGCAAGAGACATAGTAGCCAACGATGAAATTCTTCAGCGGAAGTGGGCAGAGGAAAACGGACTCCACCTGTCTCAAAGCGGCCTGATGGACGATCTTGCCCGCCTGCCGTACTCTTACCGTTTTTTAGGCCGTCCCGCCTGGATGCAACAGACAATCCTGGCCCAAATCAAGAAGTATGCTCCGGATATTATTTATTGTCAGGATATGACTTTACTCGAACCGGAGACTCTGCGGCTGATGAAAAGATTTGTAAAACTGGCCGTCGCCCAGATTGCTTCGCCATTACCGGCCGGAAAATACTTTCAGTATTTTGATCTGGTGGTCACCTCATTTCCCCATTTTGTGACGCGTTTAAGGAAAATGGGCAAAAAAAGCGAATATTTGAAATTGGCTTTTGAGCGCCGGGTACTGAAAAAAATCGGGGCGGTCTCGCGAGATCTGCAGACAGTTTTCGTGGGAAGCGTGACACCTTATCACCGGCAGGGGACAAAAATGCTGGAAACAGTGGCAAAATCGGCCGGCCTGGATTTTTGGGGACAATATACATCTCCGGGCAATCCTTTCTCGCCGTTGCGGCGGGCTTACCATGGCCAGGCCTGGGGTTTAGACATGTACCGGATATTAGCCCGGGCAAAGATCGTCATCAACCGGCATATCGATGTGGCCGAAGACAATGCCAATAATATGCGTTTATTTGAGGCAACCGGCATGGGCGCACTTTTGATCAGCGACCGCAAGAATAATTTACCTGATTTGTTTAAAGTCGGGCAGGAGATTGAAGATTATGGATCGGTTGACGAACTGTTGGAAAAAGTGAAATACTTTCTCGCCGACGATAAAAGAAGAGAGTTAATTGCCCGGGCCGGTCAAAAAAGGACGCTCGCCGACCACAATTATAAAAAAAGGATGGCGGAATTGGAGGAAATATTAAGACGCTATTTATGAAATTGGATAACCGTAACTATCTTTATGATTTGAATTCCAGATCCGACCGGCGGGAATATACTTTGATAAATAGTCTGGTTAGCGACGGCAGCACGGTCATTGATCTGGGTTGCGGTGACGGTACTTTGCTGGCTATTATGAAAAAAAGAGGTATCGCCGGTTGGGGTATGGATATGAGCAAAAGCGCGGCCGCGGCCTCCAAAAAAAAAGGGATAAAAGCAATTACCGGCAGGATTGACACTTCCTTGCCGTTCAAAGACAAGCAATTTGATTTTGCTGTTTGCAACGTCACTCTGCAAATGGTGGTCTATCCGGAAATTCTGCTGTCGGAAATGAAGAGGATCGCCAAAAAACAGATCGTCTCTTTTCCCAACTTCGCTTTTATTGTCAACCGCTTAGAACTTCTTTTTTATGGACGTATGCCCAAGACAATGATCCCCGGCTATGACTGGTATTCAACAGGTCATCTGCATCAACTGTCAATTGCTGATTTCGAGGAGTTTATCAAAAAGCGGCAACTAAAAATCTTAAAAAGATTTTACCTTTATCCCAAACAAAAAAGATTTTCGGAAAATTGGTTTCTTTTTCCCAATTTGCTGGCAACTGAAGCCTTATATCTTTTGGAGGCGGATGAATAGAAGAATTAAACTGTTTTTTTACCTGTCGCTGATTCTGACACTGCTCTCGTGGATCTTTATTGTCCCTATTTGGCATTTTCCCGATGAACAGGCACACTTCGGCCAGGTAGCCTTCATGTCTCAGAAGTGGAGAAATTCTGAAGATGCGGAATATGACCTGACCGAGGAAATTTACCTGTCGGAACAGTTATTGGGAACAGCCAGGGATAATTCGGGGAAGAACCGCTTCACTTTCAATCCGGAATACCGCATTGAATATACGGATCAGTTGACGGGAAAATACGAGGAAGCCATCCGCAGCAGCGGGATTTCTGATTACGGGAAAAAATTTGTCCATCAGGAAGCTGCCCGCTATCCGCCTTTTTATTATCTGGGAGGGGCTTTAGTCTATAAGATTGCGGAAGGGGCTGATCTTTTTACCAGGGTATTCATGGTAAGGTTTTTATCCGGGATAATTTTCCTTCTTAATATTTATTATATTTTCAAAATCGGTAAACTTCTATTTCCCAAAGACATGATTTCTCAACTTTCTTTGGCAGTGCTTTCCGCGTACCAACCGATGATGGTTTTTGCAAATGCGGGAGTCAACAGCGATTCATTGGGGAATTTCCTGATGACACTTTTTTTGTATTACGCGGGATTGATGTTAAAAAACGGTTGGACTTACTCTGGAATTCTGAAAATCACCGGTTGCCTTTTACTTGGTATTTATACAAAGCCTCAATTTATAGTTATGTTGCCGCTTCTGGTAATTTTGTTTATCTTCCTGGCGGTTCGCGATTTGCATAATAAATACAGAATATTTTTAATGCTGGCAGCTTTCAGCCTGCTTTATTTATCTGTCGTATTTTTTACCCGGCTTGACTTTTCAACATTTCCGCTTGTTAAAGAAGTAGCGGAAAATTTCGATTTGAGGAGCTTTTTAAAATTTAGCCAAGAATATACTTTGCCCCATTCTTACAGGGAAGTTTTACCGTGGTATTGGGGAATCTTCAATTGGCTCGGTGTGACTTATCCGAGAATTGTCCACAGGATTATAAACAGGGTTTTGTTTGTCTCAATTGCTGGTTTTGTTATCTATCTGATTGCCATATGGCGTAATAAAAAATTAAACTCACCTCAAGTTCAGACTTTATTTTTTTACCTGACGGCTTTTTTTATTTTCGTTTTATCAATTTCAGTATACGATTGGTACTCTTGGCAAAAAAGCTCATACGTTTTAGGTATTCAAGGCAGGTATTTTTTATCATTTATCCCAGTCCAGATGGCTGTGGTGTTAACCGGATGGGGCCAGTTGTTCTCTTTCAGGAAAAAATTGAAGATTTGGAGCAGTTACATTTTGTCGCTGGCAATGATCATTCTTAACTATGTTGCCCTTATAACTGTTTCTGCCAGCTATTATAGTTTTTCAGATGCCCGGACTTTTATTATCCAGGCCAGCCAGTATAAACCATTTTTCGCAAAGGGATTTTTATTGGTGTTTGTATTATTTGCGCAATTTATCTTTATAACAGGATTTTTGTTACAATATTTCCTAGTTACTCATGAGCAAGCTCAAAAAAATAAGTAGGATCAGGATATTGCTTCTGGGCGTTTTGGTCCTGGCTTTCCTGTTCAGGTTTTACCATCTGACAGACTGGTTTGCCTTCGGTATGGACCAGGAATATGAAGCTTTCCTGGCCAAAAATATTGTCGAAGGCGCCCATTTTCCGCTCATCGGGGTAAACGCTGCCGATACCGGCCTGTACCTTGGGCCATTATTCATTTATTTTTCCGCTTTGCCTTACCTTCTTTTCGGAGGAAATCCCGCAGGCTTTGCCATTTTTGCCTCATCCCTGGGAGTGATGACCACCCTGGTTGTTTTTCTTGTTGCTAAAAAAATGGTTAACAGGCGGGCAGCGCTTTTGGCTGCCTTTTTCTATGCCGTTTCTTTTTTGACATCTTATTACGACAGGCAGTACTGGAATCCGATGCTGATGCCCCTGTTTTCTCTATTAATCGGTTATTTCCTCTACCGGTCAATGACCGACAATAAAAAATACCTGCTGGCTGCGGCTTTCTTTTTCGGTTTGGGTTTGCACAGCCATCTGTCCGTCTGGATGCTGGCTCCTTTAATACTCTTTTTGACGGTAAAATATAAACGTCATTTCGGCCGGAAAATTATTATTTGGGCTGTGGCTGTTTTTTTGCTACTGCAGCTGCCGCTACTGCTTTTCGAACTACGCCATGATTTTCCCAATTTGAAGGCTTTTTTTTCACTGCTGTCACAGATAAGAGGCGGAGGATTGTTTGCCTCTTTTAGCGACAGGATAAGGCTTTTATTTAATACCTTGGGCAGGTTTTTCTGGATTCCGCCGCGTCCCGATTTATTCCTGGAAAACGGGCAATGCCGGGAGTTGACAGCATTCCGCAAAGACGCCTATCCCGAAATTATCCTGCTTGCTCTGGCGGGAATCGGTTTATTTATCAAAGTTGCCTTCCACAAAATGAAATCATTTTTCAGCCACAAAAGACTTCTGCCGGATAATCTGGGATTGGGCATAATCGGTTCAGTATTGCTCTTGGGACTGGCAGCCGTCATTTTCTATCCCGGGGCATTTTTCGAGTATTATCTTCTTTGGCTTTTGCCTTACCTGGCCATAATTTTAGGTGTAGCCGTAGAAAGTTTGTGGCGAAATGAAGATCTGGTTTATCTGGGGGCAACCGTCTGTTTCATGTTCCTTCTGGGTAATGTAATTACTTTGGGCACTGCTTTTTCCAGCTACTCATATACCGGAAAAATGGCTGTACTTGATTATTCCCAAAAAGCCGTAGAACAGGAAGAATATTCACTGGAAGCATTGGGAGAGTGCCCGCGATTCGGCGGCTGGCGTTATCTCTATGAGCATTATGTAGGCAAACCGGTTCATTCATACATGGACAGCTACTATGACTGGCTCTATTATGACCGGAAGCAGGGTAATCCCGGAAAGATAGTCCTGCTGTCTATGATTGATCCCAGGCTGCCGAATGAGCTGTTGGTTAAATGGCAGGAATCCAAGCTGCAGTTTTTGACGGAATTTAACATCCTGTCAGATGAAATTTATGAAAATGTCCACGTCTTTATCCTGTCCCCCAAAAAGTGAAAACTAAAATTAAATTGCCGCTGGTCATTCCCGATCTTTCAGGCAATGAAAAAAGATATTTAAATGATTGCCTTAATTCTACCTGGATTTCCAGTACCGGGAAGTATCTGGAATTGTTTGAAAAGCAATTTGCCGCATTTACCGGGACCCGCTATGCCCTGGCAACTTCAAACGGAACTACCGCCCTGCATTTGGTTTTAGCAGCTTTGGATGTTTCAGCCGGGGATGAAGTCATTGTACCCGATTTTACTTTTATCGCCACCGCCAACGCCGTCAGTTTTGTCGGCGCTAAGGCGGTATTGGCTGATGTTGACAGAAGCAGTTGGAATATAAATCCGGAGGAAATCCGGAAGAAAATTACCCACAGAACCTGCGGTATAATCGCCGTTCATTTATATGGCAATCCGGCCGGAATGGGGGAAATTTTGGAAATTGCCAGAGAAAGAAATTTATGGGTATTGGAGGATGCAGCCGAAGCCCACGGAGCAGAGTACAGGATTAATGGACCTAAAAAAGTCGGTTCGATGGGGATAGCCGGTATTTTCTCATTTTACGGGAATAAAATCATAACAACCGGAGAAGGGGGAATGGTTACAACCGATGATTCAAAGCTTTTCAAAAAAATGGAAATCCTGCGTGATCACGGACAAAAACCGGACCGGCACTATTTTCATCCGAAAATCGGTTTTAATTACCGAATGACCAACATGCAGGCTGCAATCGGTCTGGCACAACTCGAAAGAATTAATAAATTTTTGGAAATAAGGGACGCAATTTCCCGGCGTTACCAACAGCAATTGGAGGGGATAGAAGGCATTAATTTTGTCAAAAACCATCCTGATAAAAAAAATGTCTGCTGGCTTTTTTCGATGACGGTTGACCGGCCTTATAAACTCAGCCGGGACCGTTTAATTGAACTGCTAAGTAAAAACGGAATAGACAGCCGTCCTTTTTTCATTCCCATAAACCGGCAGCCTCCTTATTTTATGATAGGCAGTTTTGAAATTTCCGAGTACCTGTCCGGACATGGAATTAATTTACCGACTTTTACGACTATGACTTTCCGGCAAATAGACACTGTTTGCCGTATTATCAGAAAATATGGATAACTTTAAAAATCGATATAGGAAAGCTTTTCTGACGCTTATGTTTTCGGCAACTGCCCGCAATACTTACGCTGTTTTTACAGGCAATTTCCTGTCGGCATTTTTCGCTTTCATCTTTACCGTCATTTTGGTCCGCAATTTGTCGGTGGCTGATTTCGGCTACTTTTCAGCATTCATATCCCTGATGATTCTGGTGTCGGACCTGTCCGATATAGGCATAGGTTCATCGCTTTCGTCATTTCTGCCGCCGATGGAAGAGAAACCAAACAGACTCCTCAGCTTTTTAAAAACTTCCTTCCTGTTGCAATTTGCCATCAGCCTTGCAGTTTTAGTTTTTATGATGTTCCTGGCGCCGGCCATTTCTCAAATACTCTTTCATAACCTAGATTTTGCCATGCATGTAAGACTGATTGGGCTGGCCATTTCTTTTACCATTATGTCCAATTTCGCCCTTTTTACCCTGGTTGCCCGCCAAAGATTCGTCCAAAATGCCGTACTTTCCGCCGTAGGCGGAATTATCAGGCTGATATTACTTTTAATATTGCTGTCCGCTTTTTCGTTGACCCTCATAAAGACTGTTCAGATTCAGCTCATATCCCAATTGCTCTTGGTCACTTTTGCCTTTGCCATGGTGAAATTCAATTTTCTTAAAGTCAAAGTCACGCCCGGCGACCTGAAGAAGCTGCTTTCTTTCACGGTTTTTTTAGGTATTGCCAGAGGATTGACTGCCTTGTCGTCAAGGCTTGATGTCCTGATGATTATATCCATTAAAAATGCCACTGAAGCCGGCATTTATTCCATAGCTGCCAGAGTCATCTCCATTTATCCGCTTCTGTCGGGCAGTTTCTCGGCAGTATTGGCGCCCAAACTCTCCAAGATAAAAACAAAGCCGGAGTTCAATTCTTTTTTGCTTAAAATTATTTTGGCAACCTTTTTATTGACTTTGTCGACGGTAGGCATGATACTGATTGCCCAGCCTTTCCTGACTGTTCTTTTCGGGCAAAAAGCCGCTCCGGCGGTACCGGTTTTCAGACTGCTTTTAGTGGCCATGCTCTTTTTTGTCGCTTCCGTGCCGGCTGTATCATTATCAATCTATTATCTTAAAAAACCGCAGATTCTGACGGTCAATGCCGTTTTACAGCTGATAGTTGTCTTTTTCGGCAATCTTTATTTCATTCCGAAATTCGGGAGTTTCGGTGCCGCTTATTCTTTAATACTTTCCTACGGCTTGACATTGGTTTTGACTTCCATGATGGCTTATATTACTCTCCGCCGAAAAAATGGCTGATAAGAAAATTACGGTTCATATGCTGGTTAAAAACGAAGACCGCTTCGTTTGGTACAGTCTGGCTTCGGTTCTGCCATATGCCGACCGGGTGCTTATTTGTGACAGCGGCTCATCGGACGAGACTTACCGGATTCTTAAATCATTCAGCGATCCGAAAATCAGCCTGAAGCGGGAAAAAGCTGAAACAGCCCAAGACGTCAGTAGGCTCCGGCAGTCACAGCTGGAAAAAACCGGCGGCGGTTTTATCTGGCTGGTTGACGGCGATGAAGTTTATCCCGGGGAAACCGCCTCGGAAATCCGCAAGATTGTTAAAATGAAAGGCCGGACAACGGAGGGTATTGTCGTCGGCCGTTATGATTTGTTGGGTGATATTTACCATTACCAGGACGATTCAGCGGGTTTTTACAGTTTGTTCGGCAAAAAGGGGCATTTCGCTCTCAGACTGATTAATACGGACATTTTGTCCGGTCTTCATATTGCCGGCAAATATCCTCTCGAAGGATATTATGACAAAACGGATACTGAGATAACCCGTCATCCCCCGGAAAAATTCATTTTCACCAAAGGCCATCTTTTCCATGCCATGTATTTAAAAAGGTCATCCATGAAGGACGATCCTGTTTTCAACCGAAATAAGTACAAAATCGAGAAAGGATTGGAACTTAAACGTCAATTTATTCCTGAGATTTTTTATAAAAAAGAAAAACCGGCAATGGTTGCGGAAGTTTTAGGTGAAAGAGGCATGGTTTATGAGTTTATGGCAGCGTTTTTAACACCCCTGAAGAAAATTAAAAGGAAACTGGCATAATGAAACTGTTTTTTTTAAATATCTATAACGGCCGCATCGAACGTGGATCGGAAATATTTGTGGTTAATCTGGCTCATCGTTTGTCAAGGAGGCATGAAGTAACGGTAGTCCAAAGCGGTCCCGAAAACAAAGCTTCCTACCGGGAAAAAGTCATAAACGGTGTACCTTTCATCACCAACAGCGGGCCATCTGACTTTTTCTATCACCTTGTTGTCCTATATTTCACTTTAAAAGCCCTGCCTTTTTTACTTTCGGAAAACTATGACTGGCTGATACCGGTCAACGGCCGTTTCCAGGTTTTAATTTGCCGCATGTTAAGGGGGCTGAAAAAATGCAGAGTGCTGGTCAGCGGCCATGCAGGAGTGGGGCGCGAAGACCATTTCAACTTGAAGTTCGGCCGGCCTGATGTTTTTGTGGCGCTGACACCGGCCGCATTTTCCTGGGCAAAAAATTTGACTTCTTCTCCGGTTGTCCGATTGATTCCTAACGGTGTCAATTTCCGTAAAACTACCGCCAGTCACAAGCTGAGAACTCAATTCAATCACCCTTTGGTCATTACTATAGGAGCGCTTCTGCCCTATAAGAGGATTGGTCTTCTTATCAGGGCTGTATCCCGGCTTTCCGGGGTTAATCTGCTGGTTGTCGGTGACGGTCCGATGAAAAAGGAAATCACTGATTCGGGAGAGAGGCTTCTGCCCGGCCGGTTTTACCATTTTCCGCATATCAGACATGAGCTGATACAAGGTTATTACCGGGCAGCCGACGTTTTTTCCCTGCCTTCTGAATCCAGTGAGGCTTTCGGCCTGGTCTATCTTGAGGCGCTGGCGGCCAATTTGCCGGTTGTCGCACCTGATGATGAAAACCGCCGCTTCATTTTAGGAAAGGCCGGTTTTTACTGCAAAGTGGAGGATGCGGTATCGTATGCCAAAGCGATAAAAAAAGCATTATCGGCCGGCCCGGGCAGCCTGCAGAGAAAGCAGGCGGAAAAATTTTCCTGGGATAACGTCAGCAGCCAATATGAACAAGTTTTTGAAAATAAAGCATGATGAATCTGTCAATCATAGTCCCGGTTTTTAACGAAAGGAAAACAATCACGCCCGTTTTGCATAAACTGTTACATCTTAAGTTGCCGGTGACTACGGAAATTGTGGTGGTTGATGACGGATCGACGGACGGCACTGCCGGTATCCTGAAAAAATGGCCGGGAAAGGACAAAGAAAAAAAGAAATTAAAAATTGTTTTTCACCGGAAGAATTCGGGTAAAGGAGAGGCAGTTAAAACAGGCATTAAAGAGGCTTCGGGGGATTATATTCTGGTCCAGGATGCTGACTTTGAGTATAATCCATCGGAAATCGGCAAATTGCTGGCGCCTCTTGTAAAACAAAAGAATAACGGTGTTTTTGCAGTATACGGATCAAGATTTATGTCAGGACGGGCGGTAATTCCCAAAGCCTATCTTTTTGGCAATAAGATTTTAACTTTTTTTACCAATATTACTTACGGAGTGCATTTGACCGATATGGAAACAGGTTATAAACTATTGCCGGCCAAAATAGTAAAAAATCTGTCTCTGAAGGCTGCCCATTTTGATTTCGAGCCGGAAATAACCGGAAAAATTATCCGTAAAAAGGTAAAAATAATTGAAGTGCCGATCAGCTACAGGGGAAGAGACCGTCTGGCCGGCAAAAAGCTGACAGTAATTGACGCTTTTGAAGCCATCAAAGCCATATTTTATTACCGTTTTTTTGATTAATGATGCTTGACGTTAAAAGACTTTACGATACCAGGTTTACGAGTTTTGAAAGGATCAGGAAAAACAGGCTGTGGAAAATTCTCTGTCAGGATTTTCTGCAGCAGTACGTTAAAAAGAAAGACACTGTTTTGGACATCGGTGCCGGCAACTGTGAATTCATCAATAACATCAGCTGCGGAAAAAAGATTGCCCTGGATGTCAACAGGGATTTGGCTAAAATTGCCGACCGTGGTATTTCGGTCAAAATTGCGCCGGTCAAAAATTTAAAAAAACTTTTTCTTCCAAATACCCTTGACATCATCTTCATGAGCAATTTTCTGGAGCACATGGATTCCAAAGAGGATGTTTTCCGCCTGCTGCTCGAGGCACACCAGATTTTGAAAAAAGGCGGACGGCTATTGATCATGCAGCCGGACATCAATCTTGTGGGCGGTGAATATTGGGATTTTTTTGACCACAAAGTACCGCTGACTTTTCTGTCATTATCCGAGGTTCTGCATTCATTGGGTTTCAGGATTCATGATTACCGTTATCCTTTTTTGCCCTACACCACCAAAGCCAAATATCTGCCCCTCTGGCCGCCGCTTTTGACCATCTATCTGAAACTTAAGCCGCTTCAGAAAATCTTCGGCAAACAGTTTTTCCTCTGTGCTCAAAAATAGGTACAGCTTTATTTCTCCCGCCAGGTGGAAAGAGCTACAAAACTTACTTCTGAGGCCAAATCAGTAACCATGAAGTATTTGCCCATGGTTTCGTCTTCTAAAACTTTAATATTATTTCCGGTTAATTCAAGTCGTTGTATTCCCAATCTGTTGCTTATCCAATCGCTGGTATTTGACAAAGCTATTTTTAATTCATTAGGATCAAAAAGTAACGTTTCCTGGTCTAATGTTTTTCCTTCAATCTCAGGAGCTACACCGATTGTTGTTTGGCATATAGTGCATTCAATAACCACATGAGTTGGATTTACCCTGAGCGGATAAAATTTATCCTGATAAGGTACTTTTATTTGCCAATTTTCAGAATCTGATAATTCAGCAGCCCTGTTAGTAATTTCCCGGTAGTGTCTGATTAGCCTGAGTATTTCTTTCTGGGTTAATTCTTTCAGCCGTTCACCTGAGTATATCTTATAAACATATCCATCCAGCCGATAGACTGTTGAATCGTTTCCGGAAGCAACACGTCCGGCGGAATCCCGGTTATGACAGATTTTTTCCGCATTAACCCTAAATTTTTCGGGAATGGAATCTATTTCATGCAGTTGTGTCATAAGTCATTACTATCTATGAGATAGACTTCGATGGCGCCGAAAGTGCCAATATGCTCGGAAGTTGTGATGATTTCATGCCGGTATGCCTCGTAACCTGCCGGATTTTCTCCGATCAGTTCCGGCGTCAGGATAATGAGCTCGCTGTCAACATTTTTACCCGCTTCGGGTGTGTAATATTCTGAAAGATACCGGTCCATATAGCTTCTATCAGGCTCCTTTCCTTTATAAGTAAACAGGTAACGGTAGCCTCCGGAATACCAGCAGGTCTGGAAGGAAGAGAGTTCAAATGAAGAATTGCCAAGAGCCCGAAGTCCGGCATCGACAGCTGCCAATTTCTTGTTCAAACCGTAACTGTTTTCTGACTGAACCAGGGGTATGATGTTGGCACAGGAAAACAAAAACATCAATATGTAAACGGGAAGTGACAACTTTCTATTTACCATTTCTCTAAAAGCCAGGGCTACCAGCATAAAGAAAAATGCGAAAACAGGGATGAGATAATATTCGGCCATCTCACCCTGAAAGATATAGGTATAAACTGAAGTGGCCGCAAAATGAAGCAGAATAAAAGAAACAGCCAGAAATACCAGCTGCCAATTCAGATCACGAATTTGCCTTTTTTTAAAAAGAAAATATACATAATAAAAAATCAGCAGTATCACAAAGAGCCGTAATATCTTCGGAATGCGGGAGTATTTAAAAGTCAAATATTGAGGACAGTTGGCATACTGAATGGCCAGATCATGTCCGGCAGCCGGATAGAGGGTTCTGGCTAAAGTGTTGGGGAATAAATTATGGGCAAGGTATACCTCCCTTTGTCCTGTCAGGGGAACATTGGGAGCAATGCGTATTGATGAATCGCTAATAAAGTAATTTAACAGATAGCGGCTGTTTAAAAACTGGTGTCTCAGGTCGAAAACCAGAAGTGAGGCATTTGCGGCGATTATCAGGCTTATTCCTATAATTATGAATTTACGATGCGTGTTAATCCTGAAAAAAAGCCAAGCCATAAGTGTCCACGGCAGGAAATTCAGAAGAGCCATTTCAAAATTGGTCATCATGGCCAGAGACAGAAAAAGGGGAATGATGAATTTCTGTTTGCCTTTAATCAAATTGAGCAGCGAATAAAGTACCGTGAGGATAAGCAGGGAATCAAGCGATAACTGCCAGCCTCTCCTTTCGTACAGGACGTTAAGATAGGAAACGGCATAAAAAAAGACGGCAATAAGTCCGGTTTTTGGGTTTATTTTTTTCATTACTGCATAAATTAAAAGCATGGATACGACAGAAGCCAAGATGCTTAAATAACCGACAGTGACAGGGAGGGGATCGAAAAAACGGTAGACAAAGGAGGTCAAATAAAAAAATAACGGTCCCTGCCGGAAGCCTATGGACGAAGGGTAACCGGCAGTCGGCAAGTGTTCCAGTTTGGCAATTCCGGTTGTGATATAAGCCGCCTTTTCCTCATCAATGGCATAGTAAAAGAGTTCCTCATAGCGGTATAACCTTAAAAACAGTCCCAAGGCTATGATAAGTGATATGATAAAAAGAAGTTTCGGCTTGAAGCGCATATATCTAATGCTATTATATAATTTCGTCTTTTTTAAGTCCTATAGTAAAATAATGAGATGATTTCGGTCATAATTCCTGTCTATAACGAACAATCGACAATTAAAGCCTGCCTGTTGTCTCTTTGCCGGCAATCGGTGAAGCCCCGTGAAATTATCGTGGTTGATGACGGTTCGACTGATGGGACAGCTGAGGCTGTCAGGGAATTCATCAGATCAAACAGGGATTGTTCCGTCAAACTGCGTAAAACAGCCCACCGGGGGCCGGGTTTGGCCAGGAATTTTGCCGCCGCCAAAACCCGCGGTACGATTCTGGTTTTTGCCGACAGCGACATGACTTTTGAACATAAATTTCTGGAGAAACTGACTCTTCCCATCAAAACGGGAAAAAGTAAAGGGACTTTTAACACGGATGAGGAGGTCGCCAACTGGGATAAGCCGCTTTCCAGATGCTGGAATTATTTTGGCGGTTTGCCCGGAAGGAACAGGATAAAAGCTGAATACGGGCAGGTCTCTCCGGTTTTCCGGGCAATCTTAAAAAGCGAATTTTTAAAGTCCGGTGGTTTTACCCCCATCGGTTACACTGACGACTGGACACTGTCGCGCAAACTCGGTTACAAAGCCGATTTGGCAGCCGGAGCAAAAAGCTACCATTATAATCCGGAAACATTTCCGGAAGTTTACCGCCAGGCCAGATGGATCGGTAAAAACGAGTTTATTTCGGGCACACTCCTCAGGCGGCTTTTTAATCTTTTCAGGTACAGCCCCTTATACCAAATTCCCAGGTCGCTGATTTTGTCTGTAAAATACAGGCAACTGTTACTGATTCCTTTTTCCGCTGTTTATTCTTTGGGGGTAACCGTATCGGTAGTTAAATCATTTTTCAGGGAAAGTAAATACAAATGAAATTATTGTTAATCCTTACTTCCGGCCTGATTTTGAGGTTGATTGGTTTAAATCAGAGTTTTTGGCTGGATGAAGCTGCCCAGGTGATTGAGTCCTCCAGACCGTTTTTACAGCAGTTTAATTTGGCGGCTGATTTCCACCCGCCATTGTATCATCTGCTTCTTCACTTCTGGTTGAAAGGGGGCAGTAGTGAGATTTGGGTCAGGCTATTATCGGTTATGCTGGGTGTGGGTAGTCTGGTTTACATCTACCGCCTGGCACGCATCCGTTTAAACCAATATTTATCGCTGGCGGTTACGTTGCTTTTGGCTGTTTCCGCCTACCATGTCTATTATTCCCAGGAAGCCCGGCCGTACATACTGTTTTCCTTACTGGTTCTGGTTTCAACCTATTATCTGATGAAAAAAAATTATACGGCGTTTGCCGTTTCCCTGATTGCCTGTTGGTATACTTCTTACTTTACGCTGTTCCTGCTTTTCGGACAGGGACTGGTTGTCTATTTTCAGGAAAAAAAAGATATAAAAAAATTCATCACCGCATTTTTTGTTTCACTGCTTTTTTTCCTGCCCTGGCTGCCGGAAGTTAAAAGACAGTTGGACGTCGGTTTCGGCGGCAGCTTCACCGGCTGGCAGGAAGTAGTTTCTTTCGGAAGTTTCCGAAATTTAGGCTTGACTTTTGCCCGTTTTTCCCTGGGCAGGCTAAACCCGGATAATAATTTTTTATATTTATTGCTGGTTTCACCTCTGGCGGTTTTTGCCTTGTGGTCGCTATACGAAAGCGTTGTCAAACGAAAATTTACGGAATACGCGATCCTCTTTTGGGGGCCGTTTACACTGGCAATCCTAATTTCCTTTTTTCTGCCGGTGGTTGCTCCGCAAAGGCTGCTCTTTTTACTGCCGTTTCTATACCTGTCGATCGTTTCTCACCTCGGAGGTGTCAAGGTTGTCCTGTATCTTCTGATTTTTATATCCCTGGCAAGCTTGGCCGTTTATTACTATAATCCCCTTTTTCAGAGGGAAAATTGGCGGGCTGCAGTCTCATATGTTGATCAGACAAAAACTGAAAGCCTGGCGGTTTTTGCTTTTCCGGAGCCGTTTGCTCCTTACCAGTTATATGCACGCTATACTCCCGCAATCGGAGCAGCTGTAAATTTCCGGGTAGAAGATGATGATCTTGCCAGGTTGTCGGCAAATCTATCAGGCAAACAAAAAGTCTATTTATTTGATTATCTGAGGGAATTGACAGATCCTGAGAAGAAACTGGAGCTGGAGATTGAAGCTGCCGGTTTCAGAGAAAGCTCTGTCAATAATTTTGAGGGAGTGGGATTTGTCCGTACTTATGAAAAACAGCTTTAAGCAGTACGTCAAGGGACTTTTCCTTTTCAGGGGCTGGCATCCGGAAGTCGCACTGCGCTACCTGCCGATTGTAGCCAGAATAAAAAAACTGGACCGTAAACCATCAGTTCTGGATGTCGGATCAGGCGGATTGGGCATTGCGCCTTATATTAAAATGAAGGTGACGGGACTCGATGTAGGTTTCAGTCCTCCTTATCACGAACGCCTTTTGAAAATAGAAGCTTCCGCCCTGAAACTGCCCTTTGCCGACGCCAGTTTCCGCATTGTTGTCTCCGTTGATATGCTGGAGCATTTAAGTAAAACAGAGCGGTTTCAGGCCATCAGCGAAATGATAAGGGTAGCCGGAAAAGCCGTTTTTCTGGCGGTGCCTTCCGGCAAACTTTCCCAGGCCCAGGATGAGCAATTAAGCCTGTATTACCGGGAGAAGTTCGGCAAAAGCTACCATTTTTTTGACGAGCAAATCGGTTTCGGATTGCCGGAACCTTCCGATTTATCCGCCGACATCAGGAAAGCCGCCCGTATGCAGAATAAAAAAATCAGAGTGGAAATCGAAAACAATGAAAATTTAAAATTAAGGGATTTTTTAATGAAAGGCTGGATGACCAAAAACCTTTTCATCAATGTCTTTTTCCGTAAGATCATGCTCCTGGTATTGCCTTTGATGATTCGCCTGAACAGGCCTCCGGCTTACAGGAAAATATTTTACGTTTATATACAAAAATGAGAATAACCATCGATATATCACAAGTGGCTTACCGCGGCAGCGGTGTGGCGAACTATACCGGGGAACTGGTAAAGCAACTTTTGAAACTGGATAGGACTAACAGCTATTGCCTATTCGGTTACAGCTTCGGCTTGTTGGAGAATCTGAAGGAGATTGTCAGGGATTTGCCGCCGCACCCGAAACTTAAGACGGTTCTTATACGGCTGCCTCAGACATTGCTGTCAGCCTGGGGGAACAGCCTTCACCGCTTTAATATTGAGAATTTGACGGGAGAGTCCGACATTTTCCACTCTTCCGACTGGATCCAGTTCCCCAGCCGCAGCCTGAAAGTGACTACCGTTCATGACCTGGTGGCCTACCTTTTTCCTGAAACTTCTTCCCCGTTAATTGTCAGCCAGCAAAGAAGGCGAATGGAACACGTTAAAAAAGAGGCTGACCTTATTTTCAGTGATTCGGAAAGCACAAAAATTGATTTGGGGAAAATACTCAAAATTAAACCAACCAGGATCAGGACAATCTATCCCGGAGTCAATAGCCTTTTCCAAGCAAAAACGGACAATGAAGACCGTATGGTCCTGGGAAAATACGGCATAAAGGGCAGATACTTTTTGGCGGTTGGCACTCAGGAGCTTCGCAAAAATTTGGAGACAGCCTGCGGAGCTTTTGAACTGTTCCGGCAGAAACTTACAGATACTGATAGCAGCTCCGAGGTTTTTCTCGTCCTGACCGGGAAAAAAGGCTGGTCCGGTATATTGCCTCAGGTGCAGAACATGATCAATGCCGGCATGGTTCCGGATACGGAATTGGCCGCTCTCTACCGCCGGGCGGAAGCGCTGCTTTTTCCCTCACTCTATGAAGGATTCGGCTTTACCGTTTTGGAAGCCATGAAATCGGGCTGTCCGGTCATAACCAGCAGACGGGGCAGCCTGCCGGAAGTCGGCGGTGGAGCCGTCCTCTATGCCGATCCTGAAAACAGGCAGGACCTGGCAGGGAAAATTTACCGCCTGTATTCGGATGGGGATTTCAGACGGAAGCTGGTGGAAAAAGGATTTATCCAGTCCGGGAAATTCAGCTGGCAAAAAACAGCGGCTGAAGTCCTGGAAAATTATGAACAGTTATTCAAAAAGGCCAAAAAAGAATGATTATCGGGATTGATGCCAATGAAGCCAACGAAAACCGTCTTGTAGGTATCGGCCGTTATGCTCTGGAGCTTATCAAAAATCTGCATTTACTTTTATTAAATTCGCATAATGCCGGAATTGCAGTCGAAATTTATCTCAAGGATGAGCCGGGCAAACAGCTGCCCCCGGAAAAAGATTTCTGGCGTTACCGCGTTTTCGGACCACGGTTTCTGTGGACGCAATTTGCCCTGCCCTGGCAGCTCTATACCGCCGCAACAAGGCCTGATATTTTTTTCTCTACAACTCATTACGCACCCAGATTTTCACCGATAAAAACAGTTGTTTCAGTCATGGACCTGTCTTATCTTCATTTCCCCGAAACCTTTTTGAGGAAAGATTTGTGGCAGTTAAAGAATTGGACAGACTATTCGGTTGCCGCCGCCGCCAAAGTCATTACCATAAGCAAAAGCAGCAAAGCGGATATTCTGAAACACTATGATATTCCGGAAGATAAAGTAGAGGTAGTTTATCCGGGCATCAACAGACGGCTGTTCAATGACAAAAAAGCAAAGGGTGAAGCTGAATTCATCCGCCGCCGCTACCAATTGAGAGGGGATTACCTCTTATATGTCGGCACTGTTCAACCGCGGAAAAATCTGGACAGGCTTCTGAATGCCTTTTCCCGGCTTTACCGCCGAAGACCGGACCTGCAGCTGGTCATCGCCGGGAAAAAAGGCTGGCTCTATGGAGAATTTCTGCGGAAGATGGATGCGGAAGGAATAAAAAAGAAGCTTGTATTCACAGGTTTTGTGGCGGATGCGGATTTGCCGGCCCTTTACCGCCAGGCTAAAGCCCTGGTTCAGCCTTCTTTATACGAAGGCTTCGGCATTCCGGTGGTTGAAGCTATGGCCTGTGGCATACCGGTGGCTGTTTCTAATACTTCCTCTCTGCCGGAGGTTGCGGCGGGGGCAGGCCTTTTATTTGATCCCGCAAGCACTGATGATTTGGCAAGGGCCTTGGAAACAGCCTGTTATAATGAAAAAGTAAGGCTTTCCTTAATCAGAAAAGGCAAAGAAAGGGCTGCCGCTTTTTCCTGGGAAAAAAGCAGCCGCAAATTGTTGAATATTTTAGAAAGCGTAAGTCTATGAGAGACAAAATGGGCAGGCAGCTGACTACCGGAGAATTATGGCAAAAAAGCCTGAACAGAATCCTGAATATTTTTTTGGATATCGAATTGATGTTTTTGCGCCTGGCCAGCTGCATTCCATCACATCTGATAAGACAGTTTATCTACCGCCTGGCCGGCATAAGTTTGGGCCGGGGTTCGACAATCCACATGTGGTGCAATTTTTATAATCCGGTCAATATCACAATCGGGGAGGATACAATTATCGGAGACAATGTTTTTCTTGACGGGCGCTCCGAGCTTCTAATAGGAAACCATGTTGATATAGCCTCGCAGGTCCTGATATATAACTCAGAGCATGACGTAAACAGTGAAGATTTTTCAGCAACTTTAGGTACTGTCAAAATAGAAGATTATGTCTTTGTCGGTCCCAGGGCTATCATCCTGCCCGGAGTTACCGTCGGCCGGGGAGCGGTGGTGGCTGCCGGAGCCGTCGTTACCCGCGACGTGCCACCCTTTACAATTGCCGGCGGAGTACCGGCCAAACCCATTGGGGAAAGGAAGAATAAAAATCCCAAATACCGCCTGGGACGGGCACGTTTGTTCCAGTGAAGTCTATCCATGATTATACTGTCAGCCGTCATTGTCTCTTTCAATACCTCTCATCTTTTAAGGGAATCACTGGCCAGCCTGAAAAAAGCATTAGAGGCTGAGATGACAGAGACCGGTTTTGAAATAATAGTGGTGGATAACGCTTCGACTGACGGATCCCGGGATATGATCAGACGTCAATTCCCGGAAGCAATTCTTCTGGAAAATAAAAACAACCTCGGCTTTGCCAAGGGTAACAATTTGGGTATTAAAAAAGCCCGTGGCCGCTATATACTGCTGTTAAACAGCGATACCGTAGTCAAAGCCGGATTTTTAGGACATTTATTAAAAGAACTGGAAGCTGCCGCAAAAACAGGTGCAGCCGGACCCAGGCTTTTGAACAGGGACGGCAGCCTGCAGCCTTCGGCCGGTTTTTACCCGAGTCCTTTAAAAATCTTTTATTGGATGTTTTTTATAGATGATTTTCCTTTTATCTGGCAGTTTTTAAAACCGTATCATGTCACGGATGCCGGTTTTTACCGCCAAAGGCAGGAAGCCGGCTGGCTGACTGCAGCCTGTCTTTTGGTAAAAAAAGAAGCATTGAAGACTGCCGGAACCTTTGATGAATCCATTTTTATGTACGGTGAGGAAGTGGATTTATGCAGAAGGATAATAAAAAAGGGATACCGCATCGTATACCAGCCTGAATCCGAGGTCTGTCATTATAAGGGGGCTTCGGCGGCTGGCAGTTTAAGCGGCATTGTCGAGGAATTTAAATCGCTGCTTTATCTTTACAAACGCAGCGCCCCTAAATTTTTACCGGTAGTTCGGGTGATTTTGCGAAGCGGAGCTTTGTTACGGCTTATAGTTTTTGGTATAATCATGCGGCAAAAGGCCAAATATAAACTTTATGCGCAAGCTTACCGGTTGGTTGGATAACCATCTCCTGCCAATCTTTGCCCAGTTTCTGTTGATTTTCATCCCGCTTTATCCGAAGCTGCCGCTTTTGGACGTGCTGCCGGGTTATATTGTCAGGGTACGGCTGGAAGATTTTCTGATTCTTTCGGCAGGTATTATCTGGTTTTCGCAGCTTTTGCGCGGCAAAATCAATTTAAAAGGCAATCCCCTGAGCAAATGGATGGCGGTTTACCTTTCAGCAGGTTTGCTTTCCATCGTCTCTGCCTTATTTATAGCCAAATCGGTGCCTTTGGAAACGCTTCACGTCTCCAAAGTCCTGTTGCACTTCCTCAGAAGAATTGAGTATTTCTCCCTGTTTTTTATTTTTTTTACCACAGTCAAATCTTTAAAGCAGGCTCTAAGCTATTTTTACATTCTCTCGGCCGTAATCCTGACGGTAGCACTTTACGGATTCGGACAAAAATATCTTTACTGGCCGGCTTTTTCCACCATGAACAGGGAATTTTCCAAAGGCTGGATGCTTTACCTGACGGAACATGCCAGGGTGCTGTCTACTTTCGGAGGGCATTATGACCTGGCGGCTTATATGATGATGGCTTTGATACTTCTCTGGAGCATATTTTTCTCCTTAAAAAAACTGTTAGCCAAAGCAATTGTATTTATTATTCTTTCAGCAGCCTTCTGGACTCTTATCCTGACCGCGTCGCGCACTTCTTTTCTGGCATATCTGGCCGGCCTGTTTCTGATGTTTGCCTTCTGGTCCTTTAGACGGGGTCTGGTCTGGTCTCTGAAGAGATACCTGGCAGTGACAGTTCTTTCCATTGTCATAATGCTCTCATTCGGGGATTTATCGGAAAGATTTACCCGGTTTCTCAGGCTTGATGAAAGGTTGTCGGGTATAAAATCCCTGGTCATGCTGCCTATCGGTAAACCTCCGACAGACAAAGCCTATTTTTTGGAAAACAACAGTTCTGCATTAAGCCGAATTACTTCCAAAAGCGACCAGCCGCCGACTATCGGCCGGCCGAGCGATGTTGAGGATGATATACCCCTGAAAATCGTGGATGCCGACGGCAACATCACCGAAAAAGCGAGGACCTATTCCCAAACCGCATTTATCTATGATCTGTCCACAGCCATCCGTTTCGATGCACTGTGGCCCCGGGCTGTTGCCGGCTTTAAGAAAAATCCGCTGTTCGGCAGCGGTTATTCCACTTTGAATAAGACCCAGCTGACGGAATTTACCGAAGCCGAGTCGACAGACAATGATTATCTGAGAGCATTGGGGGAAACAGGGCTTTTCGGTTTTGCCGCTTTTTACGGCATGCTTTTATACATGCTCTATTATGTCTGGAGAAATCTGGAAGTGTTGGAGGACCCGCTATTTTTTGCCGTCAGTGCGGGTTTTGCCGGCTTGATTTTCGGACTGATGGTCAATGCCGTTTATATTGATGTCTTTGAATCATCCAAAGTAGCCCAATCTTTCTGGGCTATCTCGGGAATTGTTTTGGCCGGTGTCCATCTTTCCCGGGGCAATAATAAAAAAGTGCCCAAGCCCCAGGTTGCGGATCTGGGAAGCTTTTTTTCCTCCCTGAAGAAAAAAAGCCTGATTTTTGTAAAAAGCGATTTGTTTTTGCTTCTTATTATTCTGATTCCGGCTTTTTCACTCCGCCTGTACAAAATTGCCGAGCCTTTGGCTGATTGGCATTCCTGGAGGCAGGCGGATACTTCGGCGGTCACCCGTAACTATGTCAAAAACGGAATCAATCTGCTCTATCCCGTTTATGATGATTTGTCCAATGTAGCTTCGGGTAAAGACAACCCCAAAGGTTACCGTTTCGTCGAATTTCCGCTTTACAACATTGCCGCGGTAGCTGTCGACAAACTGCTGGTTGGCTACCATCTGGAGCTTAAAGAGAGGTTGACTTCGGTACTGGCCTCTTTAGGGACTTTGATTTTTATCTTTTTGCTTGTCCGCAAGTACAGCGGCAGAGCCACCGCTTTCTGGTCGTCCGCCTTCTTTGCAGTTTTACCATATAATGTCTTTTTCAGCCGGACAATTTTGCCTGAACCGTTCCTGGCCTTTACCACTACCGGTATGCTTTATTTTGCCGATAAGGCCGGGGAATACCGATCTTTTAATAAAATCTTCAGGCTTACGATTTCTTTAATCTTTGCATCGGCGGCTGTCCTTGTCAAGCCTTTTACCGTCTTTCTCTTTTTGCCTCTTTCTTATATCTTCCTGAAGGACAAAAAAATAAGTTTGAAAACACTTCTATTTCTGCTGATTTATTTAATTCTGGTCATGTTGCCTTATTTCGGCTGGAGAGTCTGGTCCGGCAATTTTCCGGAAGGCATCCCGGCCAATTCCTGGCTGTTAAACGGTGACGGCATCAGGTTTAAGGGTGCCTTTTTCCAATGGATGTTTGCCGAGCGTCTGGGGAAATTAATCCTGGGCTATTTCGGTTTGCCTCTTTTGATCCTGGGGCTTTTGTCTCCGAAAAAAGCAGAAAACAACTTATATTATCTTTGGGGACTGGCTATATTACTTTTCGTCACCGTCGTAGCCACCGGCAATGTCAGGCATGACTATTACCAGGTTTTGACCATTCCCATAATCGCAATCTTTCTGGGTAAAGGAGCGGTTTATCTGCTGTCTTTAAGCCAAAGCTTGGGACGCCTGAAAGTCAGGGTTGTTTTGGCGGTTTCAGTTTTCTTCATGCTGATGTTTGCCTGGTACCACATACGCGATTTTTACAACATCAACCACCCGGAAATTGTTGAAGCCGGCAGACAGGTAGACCTGTTAACGCCCAGAAAATCGCTGGTTATCGCTCCATATAACGGTGACACGGCTTTTCTATACCAGACAAATAGGGCAGGCTGGCCTATCATGCAAAAGGATATTGAGGGCATGATTAAGATGGGCGCACATTTCTATGTAAGTGTCGGTAATGATGAGTTGACAAAGGAGCTCGTTGCCGCGGCAACTAACAAAGATGAAAGCCTAAGACTCTATAAACTTATTGCCAAAACTGACCGATATACAATTATTCAACTTGTCCCGGATAACAGGCTTCCCAAATAATCTCCAAATATGAAAATTCTGATGCTCACTCCTTACCTGCCGTATCCGCTTTGGTCAGGCGGTCAGATCCGCACTTTCAATCTCCTGAAGCACTTAAGCAAAAAGCATGACATCACCCTGTTTTCCTTTATCAGGGAAGAGAAGGAAAAAAACTATATAAAGGTCCTGAATAATTTTTGCTCGGAAGTCAAAGTTTTCGTCAAAAGACCGCCCTGGTCGCTTACAAGTTTAGCTTTGGCAGGCATTTCCTATTATCCATTGGTTGTCTGCATGTATCTTAAGATGGAGGTGAAAAATTCCATATCTGAAGCCATTAACCGTAAAAAGTTCGACCTGATCCATGCCGAAACTTTCTATGTCATGCCCAATATTCCACAGAATAATATTCCCATTATTCTGGCTGAACAGACCATAGAATATCTGGTTTACCGTCATCATACCCAGCAGGTGGGTTTTTTACCCCAGAAACTGCTGATGGAGCTCGACGTAGCCAAAATTCACTATTGGGAAAAAAGCTTCTGGAAAAGGGCTAAAAGGGTCATCGCCATGTCAGAGGCCGATAAAATACTGATGCAGAAAAGGCATCAGAAACTGGTGGTTGACCTGGTACCCAACGGCGTCGATACGGATTTTTTTACCGTCAAAACCGAAAAACAGAAAAATAAAATGAAGACTGTGCTTTTTGTCGGCAATTTTAAATGGCTGCAAAACCGCGAAGCCGTTACCCTTCTGGTTAGGGATGTCTGGCCGAGAATTAAAGCCAAACTGCCGAGTAAGGTCAGGCTGTCGATTGTCGGCAGGCATCCGCCTGCGCAGATTGCCGGATTGGAAGCGGGGGATATATCAATTGAAGAAAATGTTGACGATATCCGCAGATCCTATGCTGCGGCAGATGTATTGCTGGCACCGATTTACGGACCGGGCGGCACCCGCTACAAAATTCTGGAATCAATGGCCGCCGGACTGCCGGTTGTTACCACGCCTACCGGCATAGAGGGCCTGGCTGCCGTTAACAAGCGGGATGCTTTGATTGAAGATGGTCCCGAAGCTCTGGCTGATGCTACGGTTAAGCTGTTGACTGACAACAAACTGTACCGGAAGTTGGCCGCCAGCGGAAGGCTTCTGGTCGAGAAGAATTTCAGCTGGACAGAGATTTCAAACCGGCTTGACCGGATTTACCAACAGTCAGTCTGAACAAGATGAGCAAACCGACTTTATCCGTCATTATCGTAAATTACAACACCCTGGAATATTTATCAGCCTGTCTGGTCTCGCTCTATAATAGCAGTTTGCCTGATTCTGAATTTGAAGTCATCGTCACAGACAATGCTTCACGGGAAAACCCGGCAAATGTTCTCAAAAAAAAGTTTCCTAAAGTCAAAATACTGCAGAACAAAACCAATACCGGTTTTGCCAAAGCCAATAATCGGGGTGTCAAATACTGCCGAGGTCAATATGTGCTGTTTCTGAACCCGGACACGCTTGTGGGGAAGCAAACACTCCGGGAAACAGTCCTCTTCCTGGAAAAAAATCCGCAAGCAGCCGTTGTCACTGCCAGGGTCAATCTGCCTGACGGATCACTGGATGATGCCTGTCACCGCGGCTTTCCCACGCCCTGGAATGCTTTTTGCCATTTTTCGGGTTTGGCGGCTCTTTTTCCGCGCTCGACGGTCTTTAACGGTTACCATTTGGGATACCGCGACCTGGATAAAACCCATGAAATTGACAGCTGTGTCGGGGCATTTATGATGGTAAGGAAGGAGGCAGGCGGAAGCGCCGGCTGGTTCGACGAGTCATATTTCTGGTACGGGGAAGATCTCGATTTTTGCTATCGTCTCAAAAAAAACGGCTGGAAAATCTTTTTTTTGCCCAGGGTTTCTATAATCCATTATAAGGGCGTATCTTCAGGCCTGAAAAAACATACCAGCCATATTTCCACGGCCAGCCGTCAAACCAAAATCAGGGCAAGTCAGGCACGTTATGAGGTCATGAGGATTTTTTACCGCAAGCATTATAACCGGGGCATTTACAAATGGCTGTCACCGTTAATTTTTTTCGGTATCAGCATAAAGGAGCGGTTGTCATCATATGCGCATCGGTTTTGACGCCAGGCTGGTTAATGAGACCGGAGTCGGCAGGTATATCAAAAACCTGCTGATAAACCTGGCCAAGATAAATAAACATGATGAATTTCTGGTTTTTACGGGGAGCCGTGAGTTAAAATACCTGCCCAATCTACCCTCATCCTTTATAAAAATTGCACTTGATGTCCGCTGGCATTCCCTGACAGAACAGCTTTGGCTGCCTTTTATACTGGGAAAATACAAACTGGACCTGGTTCATTTTCCCTATTTCAGTTTGCCTGTTTTTTATCAGGGCAGGTTTGTGGTGACTGTTCATGATCTTATTATTGACCATGAAACAACCGGACGTGCCAGCCGCTGGCCTTATCCTGTATATATGCTGAAAAAATCCGCTTACCGGATGCTGATGAGGAGAGCCCTTTCCAAAGCAGAGCACGTTTTTGCCATTTCTGAAGCAACAGCCGGGGAAATCAAAGCGCATTACGCTGAAGCCCGGGATAAAGTTAGCGTCACTTATGACGCTTTGGACGAAAATTTCCTTAAAACTCTTAATAATGCAGAAAATACTTCCGTATACCTTCCCCGGGGCAAACCTTACCTTATATATGTGGGAAATGCCTACCCCCATAAAAATCTGGAGAAACTCGTACTTTTGTTTCCGCAAATAGAAAGAGAGCACCAGGTCCGGCTGATATTGGTGGGAAATGATGATTTTTTCTATCCCCGTTTAAAGCGGTTGGCAAAGGATGCCGGTGCCGGAAAAAGCGTCATTTTTTTTGGCAAGGCAGATGATGCAGAGTTGGCTGCCCTGTACCGTCAGGCGGAGGGGTTTATTTCACCGGCCCTAATGGAGGGTTTCGGACTGCCCCTTTTGGAAGCGGTGGCTGCCGGTTGCCTGCCGGTTGTTTCAGATATCCCGGCTTTTAGAGAAATCTGGGGAGATGCTTTAATTTATTTCGATCCGAACGAAAGCAAATCCATAAGGAAGGCAATCGCTTTTTTTCTTACACTTTCCCGGAAAGAAAAAAATACCCGGCTATCGGGCGCCAAAGAGAGGAGCCGGAGATTTTCCTGGGAGAAAACCGCCAGGGATACAGACTGGCAATACCAGAGGTTTAAATGATAAAATACAGTCCATGAGAATTCTTTTTATCCTTATTATCATTTTTCTGTTTCCGCCGAAAGTTCACGCATATATTGATCCGGGCACGGGCAGTTATATTTTTCAGACAATAATCGCCGTCTTTCTCGGACTGGCCGTCTCTTTCAGGTTTTTTTGGAAGTATATCAAAAGCAGCCTCAACCGCCTGGTAGCTTCATTCAGACAGAAGAAAAAATGAATAAAATCAGAGCTTTGCCCTCATCCTTCCGGGATAGAAGCGGACAGGTTTTCCATCATCAGGGTAGAATCATCAGGACGGTTCAAGACAGCTACCGGGCTGATTATGACCTTTTGATGAACTCAGGCCTGTATCAGGAGCTCGTATCAGACAAGCTGCTGATTGAACACAAAGAGGAATCACCCGCAAAATCCGGCTGGCAGGATAAGGGACTCTATAAAATTCTGGAACCTGAGGTAATTCCCGTCATCAGCTATCCATATGAATGGAGTTTCTCAGCCTATAAGAAAGCAGCGCTCCTGACTTTGAAAATAGAAAAAGCCGCCCTTAAACACGGCCTGACTTTAAAAGATGCCAGTTCATACAATGTCCAGTTTAAAGGCTTAATGCCTGTTTTTATTGACACGCTCTCTTTTGAACGCTACGAAATTAACCGTCCCTGGGTTGCCTACCGGCAATTTTGCCAGCATTTCCTGCTGCCGCTGTCTTTGATGGCCTACCGGGATTTAAGGCTGCAGCAGCTGATGAAAAACCATCTGGACGGTGTTCCTATGGATTTGGGAGTAAAACTACTGCCGGGAAAATCCAGGTTAAATTTGCATCTGTTTTTGAATTTACACCTTCATGCCCTGAGTGCAACTAAATACCAAAAGGAGGGAGCAGTTGAAAAAGAAGCTTCCAAAGTCACGGGCAGAGGTTTGGAGGGGATTCTTGACAGTCTGGAAAAAGCCGTCAACTCGCTCCGGCTTCCCGAATCAAGAAGCCTTTGGTCGGATTACTACCGGCTGCCTGATATGTCTGAATACAGCCGTGAAAAAGAACGCCTGACGATTGGATGGCTGAATTTTATCAAACCGGTCAAGCTGGTCGACTTGGGAGCCAATACGGGATTCTACTCCAGGCTGGCGGCAGGGAAGGCAGGATATGTAGTTTCCTGCGACTTCGACAGCCTGGCTGTTGAGATTAATTACCGGCAGGCAGAGACTGAAAAAATCGGAAATCTGCTGCCATTGTCAATTGATCTGATCAATCCCAGTCCGGGTCTGGGTTGGCGCAACCTGGAGAGGGAAACTTTTGACGTACGGCTTAAATCCGACAGCGTGTTGGCATTGGCCTTAATCCACCACCTGTTTTTTTCCGATAACCTGCCTTTTTCGGCAATTGCAGAATATTTGAGCAGCCTGGGAAAACAGCTGATAGTCGAATTCGTAGGCCCGTCTGATCCCCAGGTCAGGCTGCTCTCCCAAATAAGAAATGCGGATGTCTCTGCGTATTCAGAGACAAATTTTCAGGCGGATTTCGGCCGCTATTTCCGTCTCCGAAAAAAGCAGCCGTTAAAATCCAAAGACCGCATTTTATATTTACTGGAGGGTCACCGATGAATCCCTTAAATTTCCCCTGGCTGCACCCTTTTTTGATGTCGGTCTATCCGGTCCTTGGTCTGTATCAGGCAAATTTATACCAGGTCCTCCCCCAGGAAACCTACCTGCCTTTTTTATTTTCAGTGATTCTGTGTCTGTGCTTCTTTTTGATTTATACGGTGATCACCCGCAAATTGAGGATTTCTGCTGTTTTGACTTCCATAAGCCTCTATCTTTTTTTCTCCTACGGACATCTGGAAAAGTTTATTAAACAGCCGCTTTTGATTTATCTGTTATTTGGAGGACTGATTTTTACTGCGGCCCGAAAATTGAAATACGTAAAAAACACCGATAAATTACATTTCTGGACAAATATTTTTTCCCTTGTACTGGTAGCAATTCCGCTGGTTCAGGTCATTAATTATCAGCTGAGGATCAAAGTGGATTTTTCCGGAGAATCCGTTTCCACGGTTGTCACCCGTGCAGTTTCAGCCGAAAAACTGCCGGACATATATTTTATTATTTTTGACCGTTATGCTTCAGCCGATAGCCTCAAGAAGGAATTTGATTATGACCTTAGCCCTTTTACCGATTATTTAAAGGGGAAGAATTTCTTTATTGCCTCAAAAAGTTGGGCAAATTATACATCCTCAGCCCATTCCCTGACAGCTACCCTGAATATGGATTATTTGGATAATCCGTTGGATGCCGGGATGAAGGAATCTCAGGACTGGTTGCCTTTATACCGGATGCTGGAGAACAACAGAATCCAGGCTGAACTGAAAAAATTAGGCTATAAATACTATCATTTCGGAGACTGGTGGTGGCCTACCGGTAAAAACAGGCATGCCGACGAGAATGTCAATTTGAATGTGCTCTCCGAATTTTCAGCCATCCTGGTCAACAATTCCGCCCTAAAGCCTTTGGCTGAAAAATTCCGGCTGCCGCTTCTTGATTACCGCTATACCCAGTGGAGGAGGATCCGCTACAAATTTGATAAACTGAAGGAAATCCCCGTCGAACCCCGGCCTACATTTGTCTTTGCCCATATGCTTGTGCCGCACGAACCATTTGTATTTCGGCAGGATGGCAGTTTCCTGCCATTGGCAGAAGACTCTGCCAGATCTTACAAGACCAAATACCTTGACCAGATTGAATATCTAAACCGGGAAGTCATCAAGTTGACCGACAAGTTCCTTGAGGATAAAAGTAATCCTCCGATTATAATTTTTCAGGCTGACGAAGGACCCTATCCTGAAGCATATGAGGCCGATAAGCAGGAATTTGACTGGTCAGAGGCTTCACAAAAGGAAATTGCTTTAAAAATGTCAATTCTTAATGCCGTCTATCTGCCCGGTGAAGATTACAAAAATCTAAAAGAAGATTTTTCCCCGGTCAATAATTTCCGTTTGGTGAAAGCCTTCCTTTACGGTCAGGAGCCTGAACTTTTGCCGGATCTATATCAGTTAACCAATATGGGCAAGCCTTATGATTATTACCGATATGACAGACAGTAGAAACGGTGAAAAACCGAAAATTGCCCTCGTCTATGACCGCGTAGTGAAATTCGGCGGTGCGGAAAGGGTTCTTTTGTCACTGCATAAACTTTATCCTGATGCTCCGCTATATACTGCCATTTATGACAGAAACAAAGCACCGTGGGCGGACAGTTTTGAAGTCAGGACTTCTTTTTTAAAGCATCTTCCTCTGGCCGACCGCTATCATGAAATGCTGCCTTTTCTGACTCCATATGCTTTCGAAAATTTCGATTTCAGCGATTTTGATATTGTCTTATCGGTAACTTCCTCCGATGCCAAAAGCATCATTACCAAACCCGGCACGTTGCATATTTGCTATTGTTTGACGCCAACCAGGTATCTTTGGAGCGGATATAATGAATATTTGGCCGAACCCGGTGTCGGACTTTTAAACCCTTTATTCCGGGCAGGCATGAGGCTTTTTGCCCCGGCATTGCGGCGTTGGGACTTATTGTCGGCCAAAAGACCCGATACCTATCTGGCCATATCCGAAACGGTTAAAAAGAGGTTGAGCCGTTTCTACCGGGAGAAGGCGGAAGTTGTCTATCCGCCTCTTGATACCGGTTCATTCAGCCTTCCGGACAAAAAAACAAGGGGAGATTATTTCCTGATTGTTTCCCGGCTCGTCCCTTATAAAGGATTGGATTATGCCATTAGCCTGTTCAGCAAGACCGGACAAAAACTGGTTGTTATCGGCAGCGGAGTGGACAACCGCAGGTTGCAAAATCTGGCCGGCAATTCTGTCAAATTTATAACCGGTAATTTGACAGACCGGAAATTGTGTTGGTATTATCAAAATTGCCGAAGTTTAATTTTTCCGGGTGAAGAAGATTTCGGTTTGACAGCCGTGGAAGCCCAAGCCTGCGGCAGTCCGGTCATCGCTCTTGCCTTGGGCGGAGCTGCCGAGAGCATCAGGCATGGTCAAACCGGTTTACTCTACGGGGAAAAAACAGAAGCATCACTGGAAAACGCCTTAAGGATTTTTGAAACCATGGAATTTAATCCCCGGCTTCTAAGGGAAAATGCAATACGGTTTTCCGAAGCAGTATTTATGAGGAAGATGAAGGCATATATTTTAAGGAAATGGAGGAAAGAACAATCGGTATGAAAGCAATAATTTTTGCCGGCGGGGTCGGTACCAGGCTTTGGCCGCTATCAAGGAGAAGCTCTCCCAAACAGTTTGAAAAGGTAATAGGCGACAAATCGACACTGCAGTTGTCGATTGAGCGCTTGGTTCCTGATTTCGCCTGGGATGATATTTATATCTCCACCAATAAAAAATATGTGCCACAGGTTAAAAAGCAGTTGCCGCAGCTTAACGATAAAAATATTTTAGGTGAGCCGGAAGCCAGGGATGTCGGTCCGGCAGTCGCCCTGGTTACCGCCATATTGCACCACCGTCATGCTCATACTCCCATAGTCATACTTTGGAGCGACCATATTATAAAAAAGCAGGACCTTTTTAAAAAAATCCTCAATGAAAGCCGCAAACAAATAGAAGATAAAAAGCAGAGAATTATTTTTATAACTCAAAAGCCCAGGTTTGCCAGCCAGAATTTAGGCTGGATAAAATACGGCAAGGAGAAAACCTCAGCCAACGGAATATCTTTCCGGCAGTTTCAGGGATTTAAATACCGTCCGGACCTGACTGAAGCTGCCGTCTATTTTAAAAGCGGGAGCTACGGCTGGAATACCGGATATTTTGTGACCACACCGGCGTACCTGAAAACTCAATTCCGGAAATTTCAACCCGAGATGGCAAGGGAAATGGACCTGCTCGAGGAAAGCTACGGCAGCAGACAATTCACATCGCAATTGGAAAAATCATACCCCCGCCTGACAAAGCTTTCTTTTGATAATGCCATTCTGGAAAAAATTGAAGCAGATGAAGGGCTAGTGGTCAGTGAAGATTTGGGTTGGAGCGATGTCGGTGCCTGGGAAGCCCTCAAAGAAGCCCTGCAGACTGGGGCTGACAAAAATGTGGTTAAAGGCAAAGTAGTTGTTACCGATTGTTCAGATTCCCTTATATATAATTATACCGACCAACTTCTGGTCACGATCGACCTTGAAGGACACTTGGTTATCAATACCCGCGATGTGGTTTTGGTCTGCCATAAAAATTCCGTTCCCAAAATTAAAAAACTGGTGGAAAGCCTCTCGCACTCAGAAAACGAACATTTGGTTTAATTGGCAATCATTTGACTTATGCCGTTATTTAAAGGCAGGACTTACGATTTATATTTAAAAAGATGGCTTGACATGGTACTGGCCGTCATTTTGGGAATAATTTTCCTGCCGGTTGGTTTGGTTCTGGCGGTTATCATCAAGCTTGATTCTGCCGGGCCGATATTTGCCGATACTCCGGAGAGGGTCGGACAGGACGGCAAACTGTTTAAAATGTATAAATTCCGCTCCATGGTGGTCAATGCCCATATGATGTTAAGAAATGATCCCAACTTAAGAAGTCTTTACCTAAAGTATAAAAAAAACAGCTATAAACTGCAGGAGGACCCCAGAGTTACCCGATTGGGGAAATTCCTCAGGAAACACTCCCTCGATGAAATTCCCCAACTGATCAATGTCATAGTCGGTGATATGACTTTGGTCGGACCGCGCGCTTATTATCCGGACGAACTGGCTAACCAGCAGCGCAAATATCCGGCTACAAAGACCAAAGTCTCAAAAGTTCTGTCAATTAAACCGGGCATAACCGGTTATTGGCAGGTTTCAGGCAGAAGTGCCGTTAATTTTGACAAAAGAATCGCTATGGATGCCGATTATGTCGACCACCGCTCCTTATGGTATGATATTAAAATTCTTATGGTTACTCCCTGGGCCATGATCAGCGGAAAGGGAGCTGTATAGATGGAAACTTACGGTTTCAAAAAAATAGGTTTTACAGCAAATACCCCGGTTGCCGCCAAAGTCACAAACGGCCGAAAAAGTCTACGCGCAAAAAAAATTTTACTGGTGGCCGGCCTGCTGTTTTTCGTCATTATAATTGTACCGGCACTGCTTTTGTATTCACCCCTCAGCAAACTTCAAGCTTCCGTAAAGAAGTCCGCCACAATAGCCGGTCAGGTCTATGATGCGGGTAAAAAACAGGATATTGAAAATCTGCAGCCGAAACTTTCCGAACTTAAAGACAGTCTGGATGATGTCTCGGAGGGAATCAGGGTTTTGAAACCAGTGTCTTTTATACCCTTTGTCGGCAACTACCAAAAAGACGCTGCTGCCATGGTTGAGGGAGGCATCCTTTCGGTTGAAGCAGCCCAAATCACCGTGGACACCCTGGTCCCTTATGCTGATCTGCTCGGATTGAAAGGTAAATCTACTTTTGTATCCGGCTCAGCCGACGACAGGATAAAAACAGCAGTCGAAACAATGGATAAGATTGTCCCGTCAATTGACAAAATTGCCGATAAAATTTCTTTGGCTGAAAAAGAGTTTGAAAAGGTGGATCCAGGCCGTTATCCCGAAAAAATCGGTGCCACGGTTATCCGTGAGCGGCTGGTGTCCGGAAAAAGCCTTTTTAAAGAAACCGCCTCTCTTTTTGTTGAAGCCCGGCCTTTATTGAAAAATCTGCCGAAACTCATGGGTAACCGGGAGAGCCAACGCTATTTGGTGATTTTCCAAAATGACGCCGAGCTTCGGGCAACAGGCGGTTTCATGACGGCATTTGCCATCTTCAAAATAGACAAAGGCAAGCTGACGGTTGAACGGTCTGATGACATCTATAAATTGGATGAAGCTAAGAAAAAGAGTTTTCCGGCGCCGGATAAAATCGCCCTCTACCATAAAGACGTTCCTAATTTCCAGTTAAGGGACAGCAATCTGTCACCAGATTTCAATGTTTCGATGAATGCCTTTGAAAAACTGCTGGCGGACAGTTCCGTCGAACTGGGAGAATATCAGGGTATCATCGCCCTGGATACCCATGTTTTGGTTTCCACCATTAAAATTTTAGGGGAATTTAATATCGACGGCCGGCAATTTTCAGCGGAGATTGATAAAAGGTGCGACTGTCCCAGAGCAATATATGAATTGGAAGATTATGCCACCCGGCCGGTTGCTTTCATCCGTGAAGACAGAAAGGGCATCATCGGGACTTTGCTTTACCAGATTATGCAGAGGGCTTTGGGTGTATCCCCCTCGCAATATTGGGGAAAGCTCTCGCAAATGTTTTTGGAGGAAGCCGGGCAAAAGCATTTATTATTTTATTTCAAGGATGACGAGCCGCAAAAAGGCATCGAGGCCCTGAATTTCGGCGGACGCATCAAAGATTATGGCGGTGATTATTTGCACATCAACAACGTCAACTTTGCCGGCGCCAAGTCCAATCTGTTTGTCCGCCATTTTGTCAAAAGGGAAATTAAAAACGAAGGAGAGGGGACAACCCAGACATTAACGCTGAATTATAAGAATCCGGCGGAAGCCTCCAACTGCAATCTCGAGGCAGGACAGCTCTGTCTGAACGGCATCCTGCGCAACTGGCTGCGTATCTATGTACCCAAAGGCTCAACCCTGGTGGAATTTACAGGCAGCGAAAAAAAGACCCTGACTTATGATGAATTGGGTAAAACCGTTTTTGAAGGATTTTTAACGGTTAAACCTCAGGGTTCAACCGAGGTAAAAATCAGTTATAAAACCCCAAAGAGCGGGAATAAGCTATTTATCCAGAAGCAACCCGGCACCCAGGACCATGAGTATACGGTAAGCGTTGACGGACAGGAACAGAAGATTATCCTGAATAGCGATACAGAGCTGTCATTTAACTGAAACCTAAATTTTTCACTGCAGAAGCTATAGTCATCCGTAAAATAAAGATGGGTGAGGCTGATGTCAGGCTGACTGTGGTTACCAGGGAATTCGGACGAATAACGGTCAAAGCACCGGGTCTAAGGAAAATAACCAGCCGCAGAGCGCCCTATCTTGACCTTTTCCAACATGTCAAACTGTTTCTGACCGCCGGCCGGACATTTAATATAATCACCGATGTTGAATCTTACCACGGATTTGAATTCTTAAGAACACGCCTTAACAGAATCGGCATGGCTTACAAGCTGACGGAAATCTGTGACCGGCTGTTACCTGAGAATGAGGCCCATTTTGAAGTATTTGATGCGCTTTTGATGGCTTTCAGAAAATTAAACGATGAAAAGTCAGAAGCCGAGACAGTCGGTGATAATTTCTGCCTGGATTTGCTGAAAAAGTTAGGTTATCAGCCGCAAACCGCTGACTTGTCCGGAGACAAACTGAACCGCGCCCTGGAAGAAGTTATGGAAAAAGAAATCAGGAGTTTGCCTCTCTTGACAAAAATTAAGCGCAGTTTAAGATGAATAACATGGATAAAATCGTCAGTCTGGCCAAGAGACGGGGGTTTGTTTTTCCCTCCAGTGAAATCTACGGCGGTTTCGGCGGATTTTGGGATTTCGGGCCGTTGGGGGTAGCTCTTAAGAATAATATTAAAGAACTGTGGTGGCAGGAGTTTGTCGAAAAACGCGATGATGTTTTCGGTTTGGACGCTTCAATCATCATGAATCCGCGTATCTGGGAGGCGTCAGGACATACAGGCAGCGGATTTGCCGATCCTTTGAGGGAATGCACCGGCTGCCACCGCCGTTTCCGGTCGGAAGATTTAAATGAAAACAAGTGTCCAGTCTGCGGGGAGAAACTGGATAAAGAGAAGAAATTCAATATTCTGGTAAAAACCTTTATAGGTCCGGTAGAAGATGAGACGGCCTTAACCTACCTGAGGGGTGAAACTGCCCAGGCAATTTTTGTTAATTTTGATAATATCCAGGATACCTTCCACCCGAAATTGCCTTTCGGTATCGCGCAGATAGGCAAGGCTTTCCGCAATGAAATCACCCCCGGGAAATTCATTTTCAGAAGCCGGGAATTCGAACAGATGGAGCTGGAATATTTTATCTACCCCGAATCAGATGAGGAACAATTTATTTACTGGAAGGAGTTTTGTCTTGATTTTCTGTCTAAATTGGGATTGAAGAGGAAAAACCTGCGTTATTACGACCATCCTAAAGAGAAGTTAGCCCATTATTCCAAGGGCACAACCGATATAGAATACCAATTTCCCTTTGGTTGGTCTGAAATCTGGGGTATCGCCAGAAGGAGCGATTTCGACCTTAAACAGCACAGCCGATATTCCGGAAAAGCGCTGAATTATAAGGATGCTGATGGGGGAAACATCTTGACTCCTTATGTCATCGAGCCTTCTGTTGGAGTGGACAGGCTGCTTTTTTCCCTGATGTCGGATGCCTACCGTGAGGACGGCAAAAGGACCGTTCTGGGACTTTCCCCCCGTCTATCTCCCTATAAAGCCGCTGTTTTTCCGCTCGTTTCCAATAAGGAACAGCTCGTTTCTAAAGCCAGGGAAATCTACCTTGAAATAAAAAAAGAACTGCCTGCGGTTTTCGATGACCGGGGAAATATCGGCAAAAGATATTACTCCCAGGATGAAATCGGCACTCCCTGGTGCATCACAATTGACTATGATACACTTGAAGATGAAACAGTCACAGTCAGGGATCGTGATACAGCCGTTCAGGAAAGAGTTAAATACCGGAAATTAGCTGATTATCTGAAAAAGCAACTGCAATCATGAAAAGGGCATTTATAGTTGCCATTGTTTTAATTCTGGTTTTGGGGGGAGGAATTATGCTTTTGCGGAAAAACAGCCAACCCCAAGCACAAACCGAACTGATACCGACTCCGACAGCTATCCTGCCGACAGTGACCGACGACGTAAAAGTAGAAGTCATCCCCTTAAACGGCAACAGATCAATTACCCTCAAAATATCGGGAATTCCGGCCGGGACAAGTGTCATAGAGTACGAGCTGACTTATGTCACCGGAAATGACCTCCCCAGAGGCGTTTTAGGGGAAATCAAGCTGGATGAAGGCGAGGAAGAGGTTACCAGGGATGATATAGTTTTAGGAACCTGTTCCAGCGGCAAGTGTGTTTATGATACTGGAGTTGAGAAAATAGATTTGTCTTTGAAATTCACAGGCACCGGAGGAATCTCAGTCTTTCAAAAAAGTTATAATTTGTGATAAACTTTTAAAAGTAAGTAAAAAAATGCTTTACATAAGTCTGACTGACCAATCATTGGAACTTCTGGAGACAAAAAAAGGACTTGTCTCCGACGAGAAATTCATTGCTGTTTCAAGGAAACTCTTTAAAGAAAAAGTCCTTGAATACGGACTGATCTCCGATGCAAAAGGATTAGTTACAGCCTTCCGTGAAGCTTTGGTCACCGCATATCCTAAAGAGATAAAAGATAACCAGCTGTCGCTGGTTCTGCCGGGAGATCAGGTGATCATTAAACGCCTGCCTGTTAACAGCGAGGTAAAAGTAACACCGGAATGGATCATATCCCAGGCGAAAAACTATCTGCCACAGGATATCTCCCATTATGAAAGTTACTTCAAGGAAATAGACGGCCGTACCGGTAAAACTATCCTCTTTACAGCGCTTCCCCTTTCCCTGATATTGTCATACCACCACCTGTTCAGCCAGGAAAAAATGAAAATAAATTTTCTTTCCGTTGCCCCATTCTCGGTCTATGCCCTTTTGCGTACCAAAATCAGTGAAGGTGAAACTTATCTTTATGCTGATTTGGACAAGTATGAAAGGTATTATCTCCTGGACCATGAAGGGCCGGTAACAGTTTTCAACCGTAAGTCTGCGGGTAAAGGAGTGTCTGCTGATATCAAAACGGTATTAAAAAAGCTTGAGGAGGAGAAGCACCACCCGTCGAAAATCATCATTTCAGGTGAAAAATCGCTGGAATCAAAAACCGAGGATTTAAGCGAATCCCTGGCTGTACCGGTTGTCAAAATGAGCCATTTGATAGAAGAAATCCAAAAGGAAAGCAAGGAGAAGATAGACACAGGCGGAGTGCCTTTATTTTATTTCGATAAAACCATCGGCCTGGCAAATCTGACAAAGCTTGCTGATGTTCCCAATTTTGCTTCCGACTTGAAAATTATCGAAGAAAGATACCAGAAGACGACGGCCGGGGCTGTTGATACACAAACCGCAGAGACTAAACCGGTCATGGAAACAATTGAGGTAGTTGAAAAAGAGGAAAAACCGGTCGCCGTGCCTCTCAAAATCGAGACAGAAGAAAAAGAAAAAGAAACAGTGCCTGTCGTTGAAGAACCGCCGTTGGTTGCCGACAGTATCACCGAATTTAAAGGATCGAGCAGATCGGGATCATTCAGCAAATACATTTGGTTTGTGATCGCCTTGGCTATCGGTTTACTAACCGTCGGCGGCTACCTGGTAATGGCCAGGGGAGGTTCTGTCAACCTGCCTTTCGTCAGCCAACCGACAGCCACTCCTTCACCGTCTCCTGTGCCGACTTTAACCCCGACCCCGACAATTGACCCTGACCTGAAAAAAGAAGATCTGACTGTTTCCGTATTGAACGGTACTGATACCTCAGGTATTGCCAGGCAAAATGCCGACAGCCTTGAGGAATCAGGTTATACGATAGGGACGGTCGGCAACGCCGAAGAAGATGCCGCCGAAACGATTATCCGCATAAAAGACAGCAAAAAGAACTATCTGCCGCTACTTATCGGCGATCTTAAGGATAAATTTTCAACTGAAAAAGTCGAAACTCTGCCTGAAGACGATGAGGCCGACGCCGTCGTCATCCTCGGTCTGAAGTAATCACTTCGAAATTCTCACTTTTTTCTTACCGATCCCTCTTGACAGGTGTATTTTTTTGTATCATTATGTAATTGAATGGTGAAAAGTGTAGAAAAATGGTGAAAAGTGTAGAAAATTATGTTTCTTGGTACATTTGAGCCGAATCTGATGGAGAAGGGCAGGCTTGCCCTGCCGAAAAAGATCAGGGAAGAGCTTGGAGGTAAAAGGCTGGTCCTGACGATCGGTTTCGAAAAATGCATTTTCGGCTTTACTGAAAAAGCCTGGGAAAAGACAACAGAGCCTGAACTTTCAAGACCGCTGTTCAGTGACAAGGAAGGCCGGGATTTACGAAGAAAAATGTTTGCCGATGCCATCAACGTCGAACTGGACAGCCAGGGCAGATTCATTATACCGGAGAGAATGATGGAATATGCCGGTATAGAAGAGCAGGTATTAGTCAAGGGAGCAGGAGACCACTTTGAAATATGGAATAAAAATATTTGGGAGGAGTATCGGAGGCAGATAGACAACGGCTAGAATCATTCTGCCTATGATTTTATCCGACTATCACCGACCGGTACTCCTTCCCAAAGTAATTGAACTTTTAAAAATTGAAAAAGACAGGCAGTATCTAGACGCGACATTAGGCGGCGGGGGTTACGCTTTCGCCATAATCGGAATGGGTGGCAAAGTCCTGGGTATTGATCTTGATCCGCAGGCAGTCGAACAAGTAAAAAAAATAGCGGCGGATAAACGTATTGGGGATGATAAGTTGGTAATTCACCGCGGAAGCTTCGCCGGGCTGAAGGAGACAGCTCTTGATAATGGTTTTGAAAAAGTCCGGGGAATTATATTTGATCTGGGTGTTTCATCGCACCAGTTGGACCGGTCAGGCAGGGGTTTTTCATTCAGAAAACCGGATGAAGCTTTGGATATGAGATTCGCCGGAACGGACGAATTAACCGCGGCCGGAGTTGTTAACCAGTATTCCAAGGAGCAACTTTATGAAATATTTGCAAAATATGCTGAAGAACTCAGTTCTCGGACAATTGCTGACGCTATTGTTCGCGCCCGTACCTTAAGAGGCCATATCAATAAGGTCGGCGAACTAAACAGCATTATTAAAAAACAACTGACAGGAGAAGAAAGGCATAAGGATCAGGTTTTAGCCAGAATTTATCAGTCATTGAGAATTGAAGTTAACTCGGAGTTAAGCACAATTAACAGGGGTCTGACTCAGGCAATCGAAATGCTGCAGCCGGGAGGCAGAGTAATAGCTTTAAGTTATCACTCACTGGAAGACAGACTGGTGAAGCAGATTTTTCGGGAAAACAAAGTACAAAGAAAACTGAAGATAGTCACTAAAAATCCGATCAGAGCGGATTTTCCGGAGATTAAATTAAATCCGAGAGCCCGGTCAGCTAAATTACGGGCAGCCGAAAAAATATGACAAATAAAACTGAAAAATTCATCAAAATCGCTTCACTTACTGTAGCCGTCCTGTCTATTGCGGTACATGTAGTCCTATTTAACTATGATTCAACATACGGCCGCAAATACCGCGAGATTAATTCTGAAATAGAACGCATGGAAACGGAAAACCTCATTCTGTCCCAGAAAATTGCTTCATCCTCTTCGATCGCCTCAATTGCCCAAAAAGCAGAGACATTAGGTTTCAATTCCAGTCCGCAAGTGGTATCATTGGCCAAGCCCCAGCCGATTGCCGATATCGGCAAGACTCTCTAAAGCAAATGGAAAAACGGTTATACCTGGTTTTCGGAATTTTTCTGTTCTTTTTTCTGGCTATCTGCCTGCGCCTTTTTTACTGGCAGGTATTTTCTTTTGATTCTTTAAAGTTTATTGCCAGCCAACAAACCAATATCTCCTCAATCGAGAAAGCGGCAAGGGGAAGTATTTATTCGTCAGACAATTCACCTTTGGTTATAAACCAGCCTGCTTACCTGGTTTTTGCCGAGCCGAAAAGCATGCGCGACAAGGAGTCGACTATTAAACAACTGTCGGAAATATTATCTTTGGACAGCGCCTCTGTTTCTGCCAAATTAAACAACGACAAGCTGAGTTGGGTGCCTATAGCCGAAAAAGTAGAAACTGAAACAGCAGATAAACTGAAGAAGGTTAATTTACCGGGAATAGGCCTAATTGAAGATGCCAAAAGATTTTATCCGGAAGCTTCGATGGCAGCCCATCTTTTAGGTTTCGTGGGAAAAAACCAAAACGGGGATGACCAGGGTTATTTCGGTTTGGAAGGTTTTTATGACGACCAGCTTAAAGGAAGAAACGGCTACCTTCGGGAAGAAAGGGATCCTTCAGGTAATCCCATCATCGCCGGCGACCGGACGGTAGTCAGAGCGGAAAACGGGCGCGACCTTATCCTTTCCCTTGACCGGACAGTCCAGTATATCGTTGAGGATAAATTAAAAAAAGGCCTGGAAAAATACGGTGCAGCAGGGGGCAGTGTAATTGTTATGGAGCCGGCAACCGGTGCTATTTTAAGTATGGCTTCCTTTCCTTCCTACGATCCCGTCAATCGCCAAGAATTTGACGAGTCCTTCTATAAAAATCCGGCTATCGCTTCATCTTTTGAACCGGGATCAACGTTCAAAGTCCTGGTGATGGCTTCGGCTGTTAATGAAGACAAAGTCAGTGCGGATATGGAGTATGATGAAAAAGGCCCGGTTACAATTGGCCAGTATCAGATAAAAACCTGGAATCAGGAATACCACGGCATGATAAAAGTCCCGGAAATTCTCCAGTATTCATCAAATGTCGGCATGGTCTTCATTGCAGAAAAATTGGGCAATGACAATTTGCTGAAATATATAAAAAATTTGGGGTTCGGCGATCTGACCGATATTGATCTTCAGGATGAAGGGACTCCGGAGCTCCGTCCTGAAAATAAATGGTATACCATTGATTTTGCCACAGTCTCTTTCGGACAGGGCATTGCTGCAACCCCTTTGCAGATGATCAGGGCAGTAGCCGCCATAGCCAACGGCGGGCAATTAGTTCAGCCGGCGGTTGTTTCCAAAATCAGGGAAAATAGCGGCAGGGTCATAACCGTCAAACCGAAAATTCAAAAGAGGATTTTTTCTGCCGGAGCCGCATCCCTGGTTAAGGAAATGATGGTTCAGGCAGTGGAGAAAGGGGAGACTAAATTCCTTAAACCGATCGGTATCAGGGTTGCCGGCAAAACCGGCACAGCCCAAATACCTATCTCAGGCCATTATGATACGGAAAAAACTATTGCTTCGTTTGTGGGTTTCCTGCCTGCTGACAACCCCAAATTTGTCATGCTGGTAACCCTGCGCGAACCGACTACCTCACCCTGGGGTTCGGAAACAGCCGCTCCTCTCTTTTTCACCATAGCCCAAGACCTCATCTCCTATTACCAAATCCAGTAATTAATACTTCCGGCCGGAATTAAACTTTCCTCCGGTTTTTTGTTATAATAAAAGCCTTTATGATGCGCCGTATAAAAAATTTTGGCCACTTTTTAATGGCGCTTTCCGCCTGTTTTGTTTACGGCTACCCGGCCCGTAAAATGATGGTTTTAGCCATCACCGGTACAGACGGCAAAACTTCAACTGCTTTTATTTTGTTCCATATCTTAAAAAAAGCAAAACTGCCCGTCTCCATGATCTCGACTGTCAAAGCGGTCATAGGGAATGAAAATTATGATACCGGATTTCATGTCACCACTCCGTCGCCTTTTTTCCTGCAGAAGCTGATAAAAAAAGCCCTGAAGGAAGGCAGCCGTTATCTTGTCCTGGAAACAACTTCACATGCTTTGGACCAGTTCCGTACACTGGGGACTTCAATTGATGCGGCTGTCATTACCAATATTTCCCATGAACATCTGGATTACCACGGCAATATGGAGAATTACCGTAATGCCAAAGCCAGGATCATGCAAGGGGCCAAAACGGTTGTCTTAAATAAAGACGATGAAAATTATAGTTACCTGAAAAAAAAGGCCAGAGGGGGAATTGTTACTTTTTCCCTGGATAAAACAGCCGATTTTACACCCGACAAAGTTAAACTGCCGGATGGATTGGCCCAATTTCAGAAAGCCAATATGTTGGCAGCTGTAGCTGCAGCCCGGGAAAGCGGAGTGGATTTGGAAGCGGCTGAAAATGGTTTAAAAAGTTTTAACGGCATTCCCGGCAGAATGGAAGAGGTTAAAAACAGGCGGGGGCTGAAAATTATGATTGATTTTGCCCATAAAATAAACGCTTTGAGCCAAGCCCTGATTTTTGCCAGATCACAGACAAAAAAAAAGCTGATAGTCGTATTCGGTTCAGCAGGGTTGAGGGACCGATTAAAAAGGCCGATCATGGGAGAGGTGGCCGGTAAAATTGCGGATTATGCAGTCCTTACAGCTGAAGACCCCCGGACCGAGGATGTACGCAAGATCATTACCCAAATAGCTCAAGGCTGTCTGAGATCGGGCATGAAGGAATTGGAGAAAAAGAACGGACAGCCGCCTTCCGAGAAGGGAAAATATTTTTTCCGCATTCCTGACCGGCAGGAAGCCATCAATTTTGCCATCCGCAAACTGGCCGGGGCGGGGGATACGGTGATCATCTGCGGTAAAGGGCACGAGCAATCGATGTGCTACGGCAAAACAGAATATCCTTGGGATGAAAGACAGGCAGTTAATAAAGCACTCTCCGCTTAATTTATGATACAGGCAAAAAATCTCCAAGCCCCGGTTGGGCTGAGCCATCACTTTTTGAATCAGGCAGAGTCAGTTTCAGGTTTGTATGACAAAAACATTAAAGAAGCTTCTTCCTGCGCACAGATCCATAGCGGAAATATTTCCGTAGCCTCGAGGAAGAAGTATTATGAAGGTTGTGACGGTATTATTGCCTCCGAAGGCAGGAGTCTTATAATCAGAACTGCCGACTGCCTGCCTCTATTATTCTTTTCGACCGGTAAAAAACTGATCGGTGCCGTCCATGCAGGATGGCGCGGTTTAAGCGCCGGCATTCTTCAGAATGCGGTAAGAAAACTGAAGGATTTGGGAGCGGATGTATCCGAATTACAGGTGGCCATAGGGCCACACATAAGAAGATGCTGTTATCAGGTCGGAAGTGAACTCATTGAAAATTTTACCCGCAAAATACCGGGAGTAAAATTTTTTGAAGAACGGCATCAGTCTTTTTATTTAGATTTATCTGTGGTAGCGCAAAGGCAGTTGAGTGATGCGGGTCTGTCTGCAGGCAATATGGAGGATACCGCTATTTGCACATCGTGCAATCCGGAATATGCTTCATTCCGCAGGGATAAAACATTATTGCGGAATTTTTCTATAATACAATTAGAAAGTAGCAAAGGCTGATGAAAAAAAAAGCTTATCTGATCGGAATTAAAGGCGTTGCCATGACAGCCATGGCCGTTTATCTCAAGGAAAAAGGCTTTAAAGTCACAGGTTCCGATGTAGCGGAAACTTTTTTTACCGACCGCATGCTGGCCGAAGCAGGCATATCCCATAAATTAGGATTCAGCAAGGAAAACATAACCGAAAAATATGACGCGGTCATAGTTACCGGCGCCCACGGAGGCATGTCGAATCCGGAAGCTGTTCAAGCTAAAAAAATCGGCCTTCCCGTTTCCATGCACGGCCGGTATATCGGCTCGGTAATGTCCGGTTATCAGGGGATTTCCGTGGCTGGCTGCCACGGTAAAACGACCACTTCTTCCATGATCGCGATGATCCTGTCATCTGCCAACCTGGATCCTTCTTATGCAATCGGTACAGCCTATATCAACGGTCTGGGAGCTGCCGGACATGCCGGCAGGGGGAAATTTTTTGTGGCTGAGGCAGACGAATACATGACTTGCCCGGTCACTGACCCGACACCCAGATTTTTCTGGCAGAAACCCTCCCTGGCGGTTATCACCAATATAGAATTTGACCATCCCGATGCCTACCGCAACCTTGAGGAAGTCAAAGCGGCATATTTCCAGTTTGCCTTAAATACGCTGGAAAACGGCGACCATTTGGTAGCCTGCCAGGATGACGCAGAATCTTCTGAGCTTCTGCAAAAAATAAAGCATACTAAAATTGCCACTTACGGCTTCTCACCGAGAGCGGACTTCCGTATAAAAAAATATCATATTTCCGAAGGGGTATCTTTTATGACGGTGGAAGTTAAAGGCGAGGAAATCGGTGAATTTATGGTAAAAGTTCCGGGCAGGCATAACCTTCTTAACGCCCTGGCTGCCATGACAGCCTGTAACCTGGTTGCCAATTTGTCCTGGGCACAAATAAAGGAAGGCCTGAAAAAATACACAGGGGGCAACCGCCGTATGGAAAAAATATATGAAAAAGACCGAATCAGCCTGTATGATGATTATGCCCATCACCCCACGGAAATTACCGCCACCTTAAATTCAGTCAGAGACTGGTACAGGAACCGCCGGATTATTGTCATTTTTCAACCCCATACTTATTCCCGGACAAAAAAACTGCTGGAACCTTTTGCCCAAGCTTTGACATTAGCCGACGTGTCAGCCGTGGCGGAAATATTTCCCTCAGCCAGGGAAAAAGCTGATCCGTCAGTCAGTTCCTCCCTCCTGGTTGAGGCAGTCAAGCGCTTGGACGGTAAGGCTGTTTTGGTCCGTAGTAAAGCAGAGGTTTTAAATTATGTGAAACAAACGGTCCGTCAGGGGGACATACTGATGACTGTGGGAGCCGGCAATTTATACAGATGGCACGCGGATCTTATAACAATACTGGCTGAATTATGATGACTTTTTATGACAAGCTGAAAAATAAATTCGGAGACGGCCGCGTGCTTATAAATGAAAATCTCGGTAAATACACCAGCCTGCGTCTGGGAGGGCCGGCTGATTTTTTCCTGAAAGCAAGCCAACAGGATGACCTGTTTGTGGCAGTCGGTTTGGCTGTTGAAAACGGGGTTCCTTATTTTATTCTGGGAGGAGGAACGAACGTCCTGTTTTCCGACAAAGGCTTCCGCGGTCTGGTCGTCAAAAATGAAATGGCCGGTATCCGCCTGGCCGGACTCAAAGGTGACAGTCTCAAGGGAGGAGGAGGGGAATCCTTGATAAACACGGTTTTTCTGGAAGCTGATTCAGGTGCAGGCGTCAACAGGCTGGTCAGATACTCTTTGGATCAGGGTTTGTCCGGTCTGGAATTTTTCCTTGGCCAGCCAGGAACCATCGGAGGCGCTATATGGATCAATGCCCATAACATCGTCAAAAAGCGCTTTTTCGGAGAACAGTTAACCAGCGCCGTCGTTTTCAAACCGGGAAACGGCGTCAGGAAAGAAACAAGAGAATATTTCCGCTTCGGTTATGACAGGTCTGTCCTGCAGAAAACCGGGGAAATTGTGTTGACTGCAACTTTCGCCTTTAAACGGGTCAGCGATAAAGAAAGTATCTGGGCTACGGCACGGGAAACTATGCTCTACCGAACTTCGACCCAGCCAAAAGGCGAATTTTCGGCAGGCTGCATCTTCCGGAACATAAAAAAAAGCGATGCTGTCAGGCTGGCCACTCCTGACTATACGGTATCAGCCGGTTTTCTGATAGACTCTCTGGGTCTCAAAGGCAAGAGAATTGGCGGGGCTACCATTTCCGGCAGACATGCTAATTTCATTACGCATACAGGCCGGGCGACATCTGCCGATGTGCTAAAATTAATAGATCTGGTCAGACAAATGGTCAATGACAAGTTCCGTCTGAAACTCGAAACGGAAATTTTAGTTATTCCCGAAGAAAAAAACTGAATGATATGCAATTTTTGAAAATAAAAGAAGGCAGCAAGCTTAAAGGGGAAATTACGGTCAGCGGTGCTAAAAATGTGGCTATGAAGGTGGTTTTAGCCGGGCTTTTGACCGACAAATCTGTAGAAATAGGCAATATACCCCAGATTACTTCGGTCGAGGGTACGGCTGAACTGGTCAGATGTTTGGGAGTAAAAGTCACCAGCAAGCCCGACCATACCTTAAAAATTGAAGGAGGCAGTCTTAACTCGCATACTGTGCCTTTAGCCATGGGAGGATTATTCAGGACAGCTACCATGGTAATGGGGCCGTTGTTGGCCAGGTTCGGCAAGGCGGTAGTGCCCAATCCGGGCGGTTGCCGTCTGGGAAAACGGCCGGTTGACTGGCATATTAAAGGCCTGTCGAAAATGGGCGCGTCAATCAAATATGACGAAGGTTTTTTTTATGCTACGGCACACAGACTGAAAGGTACACGGTTCAAGTTTGACAAGAATACCCATACCGGGACAGAAACAATGATGCTGGCTGCAGTTTTGGCCGATGGCGAAACCGTCATCGAGAATGCGGCCATGGAGCCTGAGATAGACGACCTGATGAAGCTGTTAAACAGCATGGGCGCCAGAATAAAAAGGACAGAGTCAAAGACGATTGTCGTTTACGGAGTTAAAAAAATGACGGGAGCCAAATTTGATATTATGCCGGACCGGAACGAAGCAGTGACTTTTGCCGTAGGTGCCGTGGCAACCGGAGGCGATTTGGTTATCCGCGGAGCCAGAAAAAAGGAATTATCAACTTTTCTTGGGAAACTGGCAGAAATAGGTGCAGGTTTTGAAATAAAAGATGATGAAACCATCAGGTTTTACCGTCCACGTAAAAAAATTAAGGCCTCACGGGTGACGACCAGTCCGCATCCGGGTTTCATGACTGACTGGCAGGCTCCCTGGGCTATACTGATGACCCAGGCTGACGGAATTTCAACAATCCACGAAACTGTTTTTGAAGACCGTTTCAGCTACGTCAGCGAATTATTAAAAATGGGGGCAGATATAGAGGGCTTTTCCCCAAAGGTGAGAAATCCCAAGAAGTTCTATAATTTCAACTGGTCAGACCGCAAGGTTAACACTTACCAGGCAATCAGAATCAGAGGCGGTTCTTATCTTCATGAAGCATTTCTGGAGATGACGGATCTTCGGGCCGGTGCTACCCTGATATTGGCAGCACTCCTGGCAACGGGTGAGAGTATAATTTACGGTATTGACCATGTGGACCGCGGTTATGAAAATATTGACCTCAGATTAAAAAAAATCGGGGCTGACATAGAAAGAATGGAGGACAATACATGAAAAAGATTCAGGCATTGCTCCTGGCTGGCGGCAGTTCGACCAGGGTTTGGCCGGTTGAAAATAAACTGTTAGTTTCGTTTTTAGGCCAACCCCTGATTCTGCATTCCGTTAATCAGCTTTACCGCAAAGGCATCAGGGATATTATCGTCATTATCAATAAAAACAATGAAAATGCCTTTAAACAGCTGGAATTCCCGAAAGGATGCACAGTTAAGACAATTATCCAGGATAAGCAGCCCGGGATGGCCGGAGCCATCACTTCAGCCGCTCCTTATTGGAAAGGTAAAAAAATCCTGATAGTCGGACCGTCCGACATTGTGGAAGATTATCTTTTAGACGAATTTGCGGCTCTTTATGCTAAAGATCCTCAGGCGGTTTTGGTAGGCAAGCATATGGAAGAATATTTTCCCGGGGGTTACCTGGCTGAAAGGGACGGCGTCATCACCGAGATTGTGGAAAAACCTGACCCGGCCAATTTGCCCAGCAGCCTGGTCAATATCGTCTTTGATTACTGGCAGGATGCCGACAGCCTCCTGTCAGCCATAAATGAAGTCAGAACCGGCCGCGACGACAGGTATGAAAAAGCTAAGGAAGTATTAATAAAAAAAGGCACAGTTATTAAACTCCTGCCCTATAACGGCTACTGGGGCTATCTTAAATATCCCTGGCATGTTCTTGCAATCAGTGATTTTTACCTGTCAGGCATAAAAAAACGCCTGGGAAAAGTCAAAATTGACAAGTCAGCGAAGATTGAGGGAGAAGTAATACTTGAGGACGGTGTAACCATATTGGAAAATGCCAAAATTGCCGGTCCGGCCTTCATCGGCAGAAACAGCCTGGTAGGTCAAAATGCCTTAATCCGCCAGTCCCACATAGGGAACAACGCAGTTATCGGCTACTCGACGGAGATCGTCCGCAGTTATATCGGCCATAACTGCTGGTTTCACCATAATTTTATCGGTGACTCAGTTGTCCTGGATAACAATTCGTTAGGTTCCGGTGCGGTCATTGCCAATTACCGCCTTGATGGGGGTATGGTCAAATCAGAAGTCAACGGCAATCTGTTGTCTACCGGCCGGATAAAACTCGGAGCGGTTATCGGGAGAAACTCCAGGCTTGGGGTCAATTGTTCACTCATGCCCGGGGTTAAAATAGGCAGCAATTCTTTTGTCGGTTCGGGTGTCTGTCTGGATAAAGATTTGCCCGATCAGTCCTTTGCTTTACTGAAAAATGCCAATTACGAAGTGAGGAAAAACAGAGTTGTTTTAACAAGCAAGGCCATGCAAAAAAATTTGGAGGCGTTGAAATACTGAGCTATGTGCGGAATTTTCGGTTATATCGGAACCAGGAAAAATGTACCCGGTTTGGTTTTTGAGGGGCTTAAAAGCCTGGAATACCGGGGATATGATTCTTGGGGTTTGGCTGCCCCTGATAAAAACGGTAAATTAAGGATTTTGAAAAATACGGGGAAAATCGGCGATTCCCGGGTTGACAGCCTGCCCGATAACGGTATGGCTTTGGGCCATACCCGTTGGGCGACCCATGGCGGAGTAACCATGGAAAACGCCCATCCCCACCTAGATTGCAGCGGTAGGATAGCATTAATCCATAACGGCATAATTGAAAATTATTTGGAAATTAAAAAAGAACTGGTCAAGACAGGGCACCGTTTCCGGTCGGAAACCGATACTGAAGTAGCCGTGCATTTGATTGAAGAGATCATTTCAAAATCAGAAAAGAAAGGATTAAGCCGTAAAGTACTTTTCGGAAGGGCTGTCCGTCAGGCATTCGGGAAGTTTTCCGGACTTAATGCAGTTATCGCCATGGATGCGGAAAGTGAAGTTTTTGTCGCCGCTAAAAACGGCAGTCCGTTAATTGCCGGACACGGAGAAAGCCACGGGGAAAATTTTCTAGCCTCGGATGCCCATGCCATCCTGCCTTATACCAGGAGGCTTTATTTCATGGAAGACGGGGAAATCATTACCCTTGACCGTTCAGGCATTACAGTGCAAAATCTGGCCGACGGGCAAGAAAAACCGGTCAGGTTCCAGCAGATAGACTGGAAAATTGAAAAAGAAGACAAGGGCAAGCTACCGCATTTCATGCTTAAAGAAATTTTTGATCAGCCAAAAATCCTTTTGGGTATAGCAGCTTCGACCGAAGTTACCCTTCCCGAATTCGCTAAACTAATTGACAATTCTTACGGTACCTACCTCGTTGGCTGCGGTACAGCCGCATATGCCTGTTTAGCAGGGACATATATTTTTTCCAAAATAGCCAAAAAGCATGTCAACTTTTCGGTAGCCAGCGAATTCAGTTATTTAATAGATTTTTTAACCCCCAAAAGCTTGGTCATTGGTTTGTCACAATCAGGCGAAACAATTGACCTTTTGGACAGTTTGAAAAAAGCCAGAGGAAAAGGCGTACAGGTAGGCGCCCTGGTCAATGTTTTAGGCTCAAGTCTTTACCGTATGGCAGACCATAAACAGTTATTGCATGCCGGAACCGAAAAAGCCGTGGTTTCGACAAAAGCCTTTACCTCCAAATTGGCGTATCTGATGATGATTGCCTACCTTTTGAAAAAAGACGGTGTTTCAGGGAGAAAAATTCTGGAAACAGCCGGACGAGAAGCTGCACGCGTAGTAAGTTCTGCCTACAGAAAAAAAATTCAATCCCTGGCGGAAAATTTATCATCGGCTAAGGATATATATATAATCGGCAGGGGGGTTTCCTATCCTGTAGCATTGGAGGCGGCTTTAAAAATCAAAGAAGCTTCATATGTACATGCCGAAGGTTTCCCGGCAGGAGAACTGAAACACGGAGTGATAGCCCTGATAGAAAAAAATACCCCCTGTATAGGTTTTTTGCCGAATGATGAGACATATAATGATACTCTTTCCGGGCTTATCGAAATGAAATCCCGCGGCGGCTTGATAATCGGTATAAGTAATAAACCGCATGAGTGCTTCGACATCTTTCTGCCTGTCGTTGATTGCGGTATCGCTTCCGCTATCCCGAATACGGTTATCGCTCAGTTGTTGGGTTATTATCTGGCTATCCAAAAAGGCATTGACCCTGATAAACCGCGCAATCTGGCCAAGTCGGTGACAGTCAAGTAAGGCATTATGAAGCGAAAACATCCTCTGGTTATTCTGCACGGTTGGAATTTATCGTCAGACAGATATAAACCGCTGACTTCCGAATTCAAAAAATTGGGTTATCAGGTCTATTCTCCTGATTTGCCCGGCTTCGGCCAAAGCCAAATGGCAGGTAAATCTTTTTATTTAGACGATTATGTGCATTTCTTACGGGTTTACCTGGAAAAAAGAAAAATAATAAAACCAGTAGTTATCGGCCATTCTTTCGGCGGCAGAATTGCCATCAAACTGGCAACATCTGAAAAGAGTCTTTTGTCTGCCCTTATTTTAAGCGGGACACCCGGAGTCAGGCCGGTAGGATCAGGAAAGCGTCTTTTATATCTGTCAGCAGCCAAAGCGGGCGGTCTGATTTTCAGTCTGCCCATCTTTAAGCCTTTGAGGGAAATCATGAAAAAATCATTATACAGAGTAAGCGGCGCCAATGATTTTTACAGGACAAAACCGGAGCTTAAAGAAACATTTAAAAACATCGTGGCTGAGGAACTGTCGGTTTTATTGCCGGAAGTTAAAATTCCCACACTGCTTATTTGGGGCAGGCACGATAAAATTGTACCGCTGTCCGTTGCCGAAAAAATGCTTCGCCGGCTGCCGAAAGGCAGGCTTGCCGTAGTTGACGGAGCCAGGCACGGAGTTCCCTGGTCCCATGTTCCTGACTTTGCCGGTGAAGCGGACCGGTTCATAAAAGAAAATGCATAATCTGATAGCCCTGATAGTCACAGGCGCATATTTGGTAAGGACGGGAAGACTGGTGCTTTATCTGGTTTTCCTGTGGCAAAAACGGGAATACCGTATTGACCGGATGCGTTCACACCTCGAAACTCCTTTAGGCAGGAAACTTATCGCGGGTCCTATGGCACTTTTCAAATGGTTGCTTTTCCTGATTTTCCTTTTTGTCAGGGAGTCGCGGATTTTAATTGCCGTTTACTGGTTATTTTGGCTGAGCTGGATAGTCGAAGCTGCATTAAATTTACATGAACTGATTATCCGGGGATGGAAAATTCCCAAGCTGACAGGCAAAGCCTTCCTGATTTTGCTGGTATCATGGGCAGTCCTCTTTTTACCCATCATGACCGTAATTTGGTTCGCACCGCTTTTTTGGGCGCCCCTTATTGACCGTCTGCCCGGACCTTTGGTGGCTATTCTGGTTATAGCCGGCCTTCTGCCTACAACAATCATACAGAGGATTGCCATCCGCAGGGCACGGACAAAATTGGAACACTTCAGGAATTTAAAAACCGTAGCTCTGACCGGCAGTTACGGAAAGACATCTACCAAGGAAATTTTAAAGCAGATACTTTCCTCACAATACCGGGTGGTTGCAACCCCGGGCAGTGTCAATACAGAAATCGGCATAGCTAAGTTAATCAACCGGCAAGTTAATGAAGAAACAGAAGTCCTGATTGTCGAAGCAGGAGCTTACCGCCGGGGAGAAATAGCGGGAATAAGCAGGCTGGTTAAGCCGGGGGCGGCTGTTATCACGGGTATAGGTATGCAGCATATAGACCTTTTCGGATCAATCGAAAACACGGTACAAGCCAAATATGAACTGGCGGCAAGACTGCCGGATAAGGGTTTCCTGGCCGTAAATGGTGAGAACAAGTATTGCCGTCAGATAGCCGAGAAAGCCCGCAGTCGGGGTTTAACTGTACAGTCAGTTACGACTTCGGACGAATTCAGCAGCTTTAATGCCGATACTAATGGTTTGAATTTTAAGATGAATGGTTCAAAAATTATGGTCAGGACTAATCTTTTGGGTGAACACAATCTGCAGAATATAGCCATGGCCGTGGTCATCTCCAGGGAATATTTTAAGCTGACTGATAGCCAGATTGTCCGAGCTTTACAGGGAATTGAGCCGGCGGACAAAACCATGAAGTCAGTTTTCCGGTCAGATATATTAACATTGGTTGACGATACTTTTAATGTGACCTATGAAGGATTGGTAGCTGCTGCCGATTATGCCGTTAAATATCAGGGGGATAAATATTTGGTTTTGACTCCTTTGATTGAATTAGGGGAAAAGGCAAATGAAGTGCACTTAGCTCTCGGCCGGAAATTATCGGCAGTATTTACCAAGATAATAGTGACCAACGACAACTATTCAACCGAATTGAAAAAAAAGAGCACAGTTCCCGTTAAAACTGTATCTGCTTCTATAATATCTGACATTCTTACTTCGGCTAAAAAAGAAACGGTAGTCATCTTTGAAGGCAAAGAAGCGCAAAAATGGCTTAAAAAAATGCTTTTCGATTTAAATGAATCTCTTTAAAAAACCGATTGCCATCTCTCTTTCGCCTAATCTGCAACCTGATGATATCAGTCTGTGCCTGAGGACAGTATTTAATTATTCCCGTTGGAAGATAGGCCCGGCGATAAAAGAAGCGGAAAACCGTTTCAGGAAAAATTTTAATACTGACGGGGTTTATTCCTTCAATTCCGGCAGGAGCGCTCTGTATTTCATTCTAGAAGCTCTGGGAATCGGGGATGGTGATGAGGTAATCATCCAGGCATTTACCTGTGTGGCTGTTCCCGACTCCATACTATGGCGGAAGGGAATTCCCGTTTATGCAGATATAGATGAATCATTGAATATTGATCCTAAGCTTCTGGAACAACTGATAACTCGGAAAACGAAGGCAATAATTGTTCAACATACTTTCGGTTTGCCGGCTAAAATAAATGAGATTAAAAAAATTACTCAAAAATACAAGATTGTACTTATAGAAGACTGTTCTCATGCTTTGGGTTTAGAAATTGGTGGAAAAGCTGCAGGCAAGTGGGGCGACGCGGCTTCTTTTTCTTTCGGCAGGGACAAGGTCATTTCCTCAATCTTTGGGGGTATGGCTGTCTTTAATAATTTAAGCGGGAAACAGGCAATTGTCATTAAACAGAAATATGGGCAATTAAAAATGCCGGGAAATAAATGGATAGGGCAGCAACTGATGCACCCCCTGCTTTTTTCGCTCGTTCTTCCCCTCTACAGACTAGGTTTAGGAAAACTGCTTCTTTTTGCCGCTTTGAAAATTGGATTAATTTCGCGGCCCGTTGAGCGGAAGGAATTAAACGGAGGCCGCCCGGACCGGTATCCTTCCCGGATGCCCAACGCGCTGGCAGTACTGCTTCTCAACCAGCTGGACAAATTGCATGAATATAACGGGCATAGAAGGCTTATCAGCGAGATATATCAAAGGGAGCTGGCCGGAATGAAGAAAACTAAGCTGCCCCCCGAACTGCCGGGTGCGGTTTTTCTGAGGTATAATATTTTACACCCAGAAGCGAAAAAACTGCTGCGCTTTTTCAAACTTGAAGGCATCATATTAGGTAACTGGTATCAGTCCATTATTGACCCTATTGGTGTCGATTTAAAAAAAATCGGCTACCGTAAAAGCTGCTGTCCAAAAGCAGAAATAGCTGCAGAGACCAGTTTAAACCTACCGACTTATCCTAATATGAAGGAAGCAGATGCAGTTGGTATAGCAGTTAAATTAAGGCAATATGAGAATCGCTGAGATAAACGATAAAAATAAGTGGGAGAAGTTTCTGGCAGAGAACTCCCCACACAGCCTATTTTCATCGTGGAGTTGGGGAGAGGTTTCCTCGAGAATATATTCCCGGGAAAAAGCTGATTTTAAAAGACTGGCATTTATTGACAGAGATCTGGAAGGAATTTTCCAGGTCCAGAAAATCCATGCCAGGCGGGGGTCATTTCTGCATATCAGGCACGGGCCTGTCCTGAAAACGTGGAAGAAAGAATATTTCGAATTATTGCAGGCCTATCTTATAGAAAGAGCCCGGGAACTGGGTGCGGTATTCATCAGGATCAGTCCTTTGATAGAAAATAGCCCCGAAAACCGCCTCATTATCGAATCTGCCGGATTTACAGCCAGTCCGGTACACAGAATGGACGGTGAAGTTTGCTGGGTGCTTGACCTTTCGGCTGATGAAGACAGGTTGCTTGCCGGTATGCGCAAAACGACCCGTTACCTGATAAAAAATGCGGCTAAAGCCGGAGTAGTTATCCAAAAATCAGCCGATAAAAAAAACCTGGAAAGTTTCCAAAAGCTTTACAATTTAACTGCACAAAGGCAGGGATTTATAAGGCACCGGGGGATAGAGGAAGAGTTTGAGCAATTTGCCAAAGACGGCCAGATAATGATTTTTGAGGGATTCTTTCAGAATATACTCCTTTCATCAGCGATGATTCTTTTTTATAACCATCAGGCAATATACCATCACAGCGCGTCCATTCCATCCAAGGCTCCGGTTAATTATCTCCTGCAATGGGAAGTAATTAAAGAAGCTAAAAGGAGAGGTAAGTCGGTTTATAATTTTTGGGGCATCGCCCCTGACGGACTGGACCGTCATCCCTGGAAGAATTTGACTCTTTTTAAAAAGGGATTCGGAGGAGAGCAGGTAAATTACCTGCATGCACATGATTATCCCGTCAGCAAACTAGGTTATCGTTTCAATTACCTGGTCGAATATTTCAGGAAAATTTACAAAGGTTATTAAGACAAAGTTGAATTAAGCTATAATAGCCTTATGAGGAGATTGCGGCAACATCATATATCATTGAAAAACGCCCTCAACGGTCTTAGTTGGGCATTTACTACCCAGCCGAATTTTTCAGTACACCTGACGCTCTCGTCGATTGCCCTTTTAATGGCATGGTTATTCCGGATAGAACTTACGGAAATGCTGGTTATCATCATGGTAATAGTTTTCGGACTGGGAGCGGAAATGATCAATACTTCAATTGAGGCGATGACTGACCTGATCACCAAAGAATGGAAACAGGAAGCCAAAATTGCCAAAGATGTTGCTGCCGGCATGATGCTTTTATATGCCATAGGCGCTTTGATGGTAGGGATTTTCATTTTCCTCCCCCACCTGATCAAATTTATCGGCTAAAGGAGATTTAATTTGGGTTTTATACTCGGAATTCTAATATTGTCGTTTCTGTTAAATGCGGTTACCATCATACCGTTTATCAACTTGTTGTATAAGATTAAATTTAAAAGACAACGGCAGGAAACGCGTGATGCCCTGAATAAACCGACACCCATTTTCGACATGTTCCACCGGAAAAAAGCCGGTACACCAATCGGAGGTGGATTTCTATTGATTTTCAATACTACCCTGATATTTTTACTCAGTTTTCCCTATATGTATTATTTCTGGCTGCCGGTTTATTCTGTCTACCCCAATATAACTGCAGAATTAAAAATTATGCTTTTCGGTTTCATATCATTCGGTTTGATCGGTCTCTATGACGACATAAAAAAAATCTTTTTCGGCAGGCGGGATAAATTTTTCGGTTTGCGGTTAAGGCATAAACTTCTGCTGGAGATTATTTTGGCGCTCTTATTGGCTTTTTGGCTTTATTTTGATTTGAAGATTTCCATAATTAATGTTCCCCTTATAGGTGTTATCGATTTGGGAATATTTTATATACTATTTGCCGCGTTTGTAATCGTAGCTTTTGCCAATGCCTATAACATTACCGACGGGCTTGACGGTTTGGCCACCGGCATACTCCTGATAGCCCTGATTGCCTTTTGGGTCATCTCAGGTTCCATCCTGGATACGCCGATGACCCTGTTTATTGCCATCTGGCTCGGCAGCATCCTGGCATTTCTATACTTTAATGTTTACCCTGCCAGAATTTTTCTGGGTGATGTTGGAGCTTTATCCTTCGGTGCCACTTTTGCTGTGGTCGGTCTGATGCTGGGTAAAACATTTTCACTGATTATTATCGGCGGTATCTTTGTTTTGGAAATCACGACTTCGCTGATTCAGCTTTTAAGTAAAAGATATGCCGGCAAAAAGGTAATGGCTGTTGCCCCCTTTCATTTATGGCTGCAAAACCGCGGTTGGCACGAATCGACCATCGTTCTGCGTGCCTGGCTGGCGACAATTGTGCTGGCCATTGTTGGATTGTGGTTGGCCTTTATTACTTAAAAAAACAGAGTTTTCAGTAATGTATTTTCACGACAGAGTCAAATATTTCCGGCAGGAGAAAAAAAGCGATTTCCTGCTTTTGGGATTGTCATTGTTATTTACACTGTTCGGATTATTGATGATTTATGAAGCCTCCAATTTCGCCGCTTTCGAATCATTTGCGGACAAATACCATTTTGTCCGTGACCAGTTTGTCTGGAGCCTGATAGGGGTGGTCGTCATGGGATTGGCGGCTTTTTTTCCCTACAAAAAATATTTTCAGCTGTCAGTGCCCTTTCTCCTTGTAACAATCGTCAGTTTGATTGCAGTCCTGATTCCCGGATTGGGAATCAAAGTGCTGGGGGCGCGCCGCTGGCTGTCTTTGGGCTTTATCAATTTTCAGCCTTCTGAACTGGCAAAACTGACACTGATTATTTATCTTGCCTCATGGCTTAATTCAAAAGAAAAAGGCCGTCTGGCATCTTTTATGGTTCTTCTGTCAATAATTGTCGGCCTCGTCCTGCTCCAGCCGGATCTGGGGACGGCCATTATCCTGACAGCAATTTTTCTGACTGTTTATTTTGTCTCACAAGCTCCCTGGTGGCAGTTTGTTTTGCTGATTCCTCTGTCTGTTCTCGGTGTCTTAATCATGGCTGTAATTTCGCCATACCGCTATCAGCGGCTGATGACATTTTTTAATCCCGAACTGGATCCGTTAGGTTCGTCTTATCATATCAGGCAGATTCTCATATCTTTGGGTTCCGGCGGGTTGTCCGGTTTAGGCCTGGGAGCTTCAAGGCAAAAATATCTTTACCTGCCTGAAGCCACGACCGATTCCATTTTTGCCATTATCGGAGAAGAGCTGGGATTTTTGGGCTCAGGTATCCTCATTTTTTTATACCTGTTGTTCTTATACAGGATTTTCCTGACGGTAAAAAACGCACCTGATAAAATGTCGTATCTTTTAGGCAGCGGCATAATGGCATTTTTCGGTTTCCAGATCATTGTTAATCTGGGTTCGATGGTGGCAGTCCTGCCCCTGACAGGAGTGCCCCTGCCTTTTATTTCATACGGCGGGTCGAGTCTTTTGGTTTCGCTGACCTGTGTCGGAATTATATTGAATATTTCCCGTCAGGCTGTCAAAAAGAAATCATGAAGGTAGTAAAAAAAGCTGTTATTTGCGGCGGTCATCTGACTCCGGCCATAGCCGTCATGGAATGCCTCTTGGCTGACGGTTGGCAGCTCCATTATTTCGGACGCCTATATTCATTGTCAGGTGAAAAAATACCCTCACTGGAATCGGTCACCGTCAGTAAATATCAGGCGCAGTTCATCCCGTTTTCAGCAGGTAAGTTGCCCAGGCATTTTACCTGGCGTATTTTACCGGAATTGTTAAAAATCCCAATAGGTTTTCTGACGGCTTTAATACAGTTGAATAAAATCCGGCCCGGGATCATTATTTCGTTTGGCGGATTTCTGGCTTTGCCTGTGTCATACGCTGGGAAAATTTTGGGCATACCCGTGGTGACCCATGAGCAGACGGCTGTGATGGGTTTGGCCAATAGACTGATCGGCAGATTTGCCAGGCTGACTTATTTGTCTTATGAAGCGACCGGGAAAGTTCCTGCCTCTGCTAAAGTCAAGGTAACGGGCATGCCGATGCGCAGCTCAATAGTTGCGGCCAATAACACTAAATTTAACAGAGAGTCATTGCCAATGCTTTTTATAACAGGAGGCAGCCAGGGTTCCCACTCCATCAACCGGCTGATTTACCCTATTATCAGGCTTTTGTTAAATGATTTCCGTATAATCCTCCAATGCGGTGAAAGTAATGAGGGACAGGATTTCCGTTTATTAGTAAAATTGAAAAACAGTCTGCCTGCAAAAATTAGTTCCCGATTTAGAATTGTAAAGACGATAGATATTGATGAAACCGGCAGCATTTTCCGTGATGCGGCTGTTGTAGTGGGCCGGTCAGGAGCCAACACGGTAGCAGAGCTTTGTTATTTCCGCAAAAAGGCGGTTTTAATACCCTTGCCCTGGTCGGCGGAAATGGAACAAAGGGAAAATGCCCGGTTTTTGGAAAAGGCAGGAATGGCCATAGTTTTGGATCAAAACAAGGCAACTCCGGAATCCTTGAAAGCAGCTATATATAGGGCGGCTAAATCCCACTTGCCTGAATATTCCGAGAATAGTCTGCAACTTAAATTCGATCCTTGTGCCAAAAAACTGGTCAATATCCTTGGGCAGATATTAAATTAACGGTGAATCCCTTGCATAAAATTAAATCAGCTGACAAGTTTAAGCCGATTATTGTTTTGCTAAGGCATGCAAAAACCATTCTTTATATTTCAGCTATGTTTTTTTTTATAGCCGCAGCTGCCGGCAGCTTACTTTTCCTTAATAATTTTTTCCGGATAAAAAAACTGGTTATTATTACCCCCAAAAAAGAAGTCAGAGGCCTGTCGGATTTGTCAGAAGAAAATTTTATATCCTTAAATGAAGAAATACTGAAACAAAAATTACTGAAGGTTAATCCCCTAATCAGGGAAATAAGCGTCGATAAAAACTTTCCCGACAGCCTGACAATTATTACGGAATGGCGCAAGCCCGCTGCCCGGATTTTTTATAAGGATAAAATGCTGATGCTGGATGCAGAAGGCAAACCTGCCGAAAGCGAGACCGGCGTTGATTTGCCGGAAATCACGGGTCGGAGTCTATTATTGAGGCCTGATGAAGGGGATTGGCGGATAGTCAAAGCCATAAATTACATCACTTCCCTGGCAAAATCCGAGATCAGGGTAAAAAATATATCCATCTCGGATGACGATTCACTTTTCATTCTACAGCTGGAAGACGGTGAAAATGTGAAGATTCCTTTTCAGGGCGAGCTGCAGGTTGTGGCGGCCTCTTTACAAGTAATAATCTCAAGGTTTAGAATAGAGGGGAAATTCATATCAGCTGTAGATTTTCGTTACGATAAGCCTTTGGTAATTTTAAAAAATGAATAAAAAATTTTAACAGAATAAAAAGATAAAAATGACTAAAAGGATTATCGCAGGAATTGATATCGGCAGCTCAAAAATCACGACCCTGATTGCCTCAGTCCCTGAGACCGGTTTGGTAAATATTATGGGCGTCTCCACCAATCCCAGCCGGGGTATCCGCAAAGGCCAGATTGTCGATATCGAAGAAGCAACCACTGGCGTTGTTCAAAGCCTTGAGGCGGCTGAACGGATGGCGGGATACTCCATTTCTTCAGCTTTTTTTTCCATAGGCGGCTCTCATATCAGTTCACAGAATTCCCACGGTGTGGTTGCAGTGGCAGAACCGAATAAAGAAATTACTCCGGAGGATGTAAGGCGGGCAGTCGATGCGGCGAGGGCTGTTTCCATGCCTTCGACAAGGGAAATTCTGCATGTTATCCCCCGTGAATTTATCGTAGACAGCCAGGAAGGCATCAAAGATCCGGCAGGCATGACCGGAGTCAGGCTGGAAGTAAACACACACTTAATCACTGCAGGTTCAACCAGCCTCAGAAACCTGGAGAAGTGCGCTTCACTGGTTGGGGTTGATGTCGACGGTTTTGTTTTTAACGGATTGGCGTCTGCAACTTCTGTTCTGACGGAAACGGAAAAGGAATTGGGTGTTGTCATGGTTGATCTTGGTTCCGGCACCATGGACATCTGTATTTTTATAGACGGAGCTTTAGCTTATTCATCAGTATTGCCGATAGGTTCAAGAAATATTACGAACGATCTGGCTATCGGCCTGAGAATTTCTTTGGAGAGTGCTGAAAAGATTAAACTTTTACTCAACCAGAAAACCACCCAGGCAAGCCAGGACCATCAGGTATTAACTCCTGTAGAGACGCCGCTACCTAAAAAAGACCGGCATAAAGATGAGTCAGCCGACGATATAGACCTGTCTTCATTAAACCTGAGCGAGGGGGTCAGCAAGGTATCAAAAAAAACGCTTATCGACGGAATAATCAAGCCCCGCCTGAATGAAATTTTTACCATGGTGGGTTTGGAAATTAAAAAAAGCGGTTTTGGCGGTTTGACTCCTGCCGGATTGGTTATCGCCGGAGGCGGAGCAGAAACTTTGGGTATTATCGAGGCGGCCAGGCGGAATTTAGCCATGCAGGTGAGGATCGGTACTCCCAATAATATCACGGGTCTAATCGACGAAGTCATTCATCCTTCTTATGCCGCAGCTGCAGGACTGGTGATATACGGCGCCAAGTCAGGGATGGCTGCCAAAGAAAAATTTTCTTTAGGAAGACTGACGAAATATGTTGATAATGTACCGGTTCAGGGTGTTGTCAAAAAAGTCGTTGATCTGGTAAAATCTTTTCTTCCATAGGACTTTTTTAAAAAAGTACTTTTAAAAAAAGTCTTAATGAAATATAATTTCTGCCCGGAAAGGTTCGAGTCATGCTGATTAAACCTGATATAGCCAGATTCGCTAAAATTAAAGTCATCGGTATCGGCGGCGGCGGCTGCAATGCGGTCAGTTCCATGATTTCATCAACCCAGGTGCAGGGAGTTGATTTTATCGGGATCAACACTGATGCCCAGGCTCTTATGACTTGCACCGCTCCCGTTAAAATCCAGATTGGCGATGATTTGACTAAAGGCTTGGGAGCAGGCGGAGATCCGGAAATCGGCCGCCAGGCGGCAGAGGAATCACGCGAAAAAATCAAGGAAATCCTGGCCGATTCTGATATGGTCTTTTTAACCTGCGGCGAAGGGGGAGGGACAGGTACCGGAGCCACCCCTATTATTGCCGAAATTGCCAGGGAAACCAATGCCCTGACGATTTCTGTCGTCACCAAACCTTTTTCATTTGAAGGAACGCGCCGCATGCTGACTGGTGAGGAAGGCATTCTAAACCTTAAGGAAAAAGTTGACACTTTGATAGTTATACCCAACCAGAGGATTTTGGATGTGGTTGATAAAAAAATGACTTTGGTTGATGCCTTTAAAATAGTCGATTCAGTCCTTGGTCAGGGCGTGACCGGCATTTCCGATCTGATTACCATGCCGGGTCTGATCAACGTTGATTTTGCCGATGTCAGGACCATCATGAAAAGCGCCGGGTCGGCTTTGATGGGGATCGGCACCGGAGTAGGCGAGAACCGGGCTTCAGCAGCCGCCAGGATGGCTATATCCTCACCGCTTTTGGAAATCTCGGTTGACGGGGCTAAGGGTGTTTTGTTCAATATCACCGGAGGGGCGGATCTTACCATGGCCGAGGTAGATGAAGCGGCTAAACTGATTGCCGCGTCCGTCGACCAGGATGCCAATATAATCTTCGGCGCAACCATTGATGAGCAGATGGTTGACCAAGTCAAAATTACCGTAGTCGCCACCGGATTTGACGAAACCAAAAGAAGACTTCAGCAGCTATCAGTCAAAGAACCATCTTCATACACTTCTGAATCAGGAGATAACGCTCCGGCACCTGCCGCAGGACAGGATAATGGTGAAGACGACGAATGGGACATCCCCGCCTTCCTAAGGCAGGGAAAACACTAAATTAAGTTGCTACGGGTTTATAGTCCAATTCTGGGAAGGTTTTGACAATTTGAACTTACAAAACTATTCATTTCTTCCATTTTTTGTTCGCATGATTATAATTCACTTTTATTGTTAATTTCACTTCATTAACTAAAACTTCATCATCATTAATTACATCAAGGATTTGATTCTATAAAATATTATAGGATATAATTACAGGATGTCTAAATTTGAAATACCTACTCAAATTCCTATTGAAACCAGAATTGTTAACAAATTAACAGGCTTATTTACTGGTGGAAAAGAAAGTAAGCCTATAAAATGGAGAAATGAATTACAAATAGGACCATTCGGTGATACTTTCCATAGTCCTTTAGCTCAATTATGGTATTTATATAAATATGGTGGTGGAATCACATTAAGTAATATAGAAAAATCACAAAGTAAATACTCGGGTGAGATCATTAAAACGCCTTTTCCTGATTCACTTACTCCGAATGTTGCAGTCGTTGAAACAGAAGGTGCAGCTAGTGATATTCTTGATTTAATTTCAACAAATGAAGCTGCTGTCAGCTCAGGCGTCTCAGAAAAAATTAAAACTAAAATCGCCACAGCAAATCGTATTATGCTAGCTGGATGTATTAGTATTTATACTGCTGTAAGCTTAATAGACCGATTGCAAAAGTATGGTTTCAAAAGCCAGATTGACATTTATGATTTGTCGGCAGGTCCATTAGAAATTATCAAGCAATATTATGAATCAGATTATTGGAAAGAAATAACTGTAAATACACGTCAAAAGGACCTATTTGATATTTCCTTAGGTGTAGAAAAAGTATTTAACCCAGATAATGAAGATGAAAGCAATTACGATCTTATTTTTGCAGACGTAATTGGACATTATTTAACGGATGAACAGATGTATTATATGACAGAATTATGGTATGCATTAAATGATAAAGGATTAATTTTATTAAGAGATCTTGCAGAATCTGAGGAAGTACCTAATAAAAAAATGACATTACATAAAAAAGGAGAAAATTTTGAAGAATCAGAAAAGAAATTTATTATTTGGCTTCAAAATACTTTTGGTTATGAAATAACGCTTGAAGAAGTTCAGAAAATGAGATCAAATATGTTTAATAATCCAACTAAACATGAATATAGGCAGTTATATTTAGCAGACTGGATATATTATATATTTTCAGGACATGGACCTGAAATGCAATTATTGTATAGAGGATTTACCTCTTCGAGTACAGGAGACGATTCAAGAATATTTCCTATTTTTGTATTTGAAAAAGAGCGAGAACTAAAATATTTATTTCTTGATAACCCCGATAAGTCTTCATTCGCTTTGAGAGTATAAGTTAATTGAATATCAGATTTTTGAGTCTTATCCACAGATTGATGATTAGCATCGTGGCGGCAATGGGAACCAGCAAATAGAGTGAAAATAAGCTAATTCTAATTAAAGTAAGACCGAAACTGGGTCCTTCGGAGGGGATAAAGAAATTGGTCGAAGTCGGAACCGTATTAAACTGATTTATTACACCGGTCAAGCTGATTAAGTATGTCATCCATTGCATGATAGGCCAGTGGAGAGACATAAGAATTAATGAATACTTTCCCAATTTTTGAATGACTGCGAAACTTCCGAATTTTTCCCAATATGTGGCTGAAGATAAAATTAAAAGTGATGCCAGAATTGAATTGATTACATAAAGAATCGGATAATTGAATTTTTTGCTGTAGATATTTGTATCTCCAGTCAGGTATAAACCTGCGATTAAAACCAACAGCAATATCGAAAAAAACGTAACTGAAAATTTGAGATTTATTTTTAAATCAGCCAGTAACCGGCCAAATAAAATTAAAAACAGGAATAAAACGGATAAGTCATAAGAAAAAAAGAGTTTTGTGCCTGGCTGCAATATAATCACAAATATCCCCGCTATAAATAACAAAACGATTAATTTACCGGTTAATCCGATAATTTTCCAGAAGGGGAATATAAGGCGCGTTAAAATTAACGCCAGAAAATATGGCGGAAAGAACCACAAAGGTCCGTTAAATATTATTCCCTGACCATTTAAAAAGCCTTCTGATACATCTTTTAAAGTTAAAACCAGCATTGGTTTTGAATAACCGTCTTTTATCCAAAACCATCCGATCAGACTCAAGCTAAATAGCATAATATAGGGAACAATAAGCCTATTAAACTTCTTTTGAATAAAAACAAATATGCCGGAATCCGGTTTGAATAGCAGACCGCCGGAAATTACAAAAACAGGTATCATCCATGCATTGATAAAGGGAGCTAAAAATTTTGAGAAGGGTAAATAACCGGTATGAGAGGCAATTACGGCAATAATCGCCAGTCCCCGGGCAATATCAATATAAGCAATCCGCATTAAAATTTACGCAACAATCTGCCCGGCTTTAATTCAGGCATGCTATTAACTATAATATAACTCATGTTTAAAAAAGTCACAGCTAATGTGAATTTTCCGGAAATGGAAAAGAAAATCCTGGAAGAATGGCAAAAAAAGGGTATCGTCGAAAAATACCTGGAGAAAAACAAGTCCTCCAAAAAGCGTTTTTCCTTCCTGGACGGTCCGATCACCGCCAACAACCCGATGGGTGTCCATCATGCCTGGGGCCGGACCTATAAAGACCTCTGGCAGCGGTTTTTCAATATGAAAGGCTACCGCCAAAGATTCCAGAACGGCTTCGACTGCCAGGGATTGTGGGTGGAGGTGGAAGTAGAAAAAGAGCTGGGGATCCGCAACAAAAGGGATATAGAAAATCTGGTGCCGGGAGATTCCAAGGCATCTGTGGCTAAATTCGTCCAACTCTGCAAAGACCGGGTCAAAAAGTACAGCGCTATCCAGACGGAACAAAGCAAGCGGCTGGGTTACTTTATGGACTGGGACAATTCCTACTACACCATGTCGGACGAGAACAATTACATGATCTGGCATTTTCTGAAGACCTGCCATGAAAAAGACTGGATTTACAAAGGCCCGGACAGCGTTCCCTGGTGTCCCCGCTGCGAAACAGCCATTTCCCAGCATGAGATGCTGACTGAAGACTACAAGGAACTTACCCATAAATCGATCTACATGCGTTTTCCGGTCGCAGGCCGTCAGCATGAGTACCTTTTGGTCTGGACGACAACTCCCTGGACTATTCCGGCCAATATAGCCGTGGCTGTTGATGAAAACGTTGATTATATATTGGTTGAAGATGATAAGGGAGAAAAATACTGGATTATCAGCCAAGCCGCAGAAAGGCTTTTCGGCAAAAATGCCAAAACCGTAAAAAAAGTAAAAGGTACCAAGCTTACCGGTCTTAAATACAAAGGTGCATTTGACAGTCTGCCGGCAGTTGGCAATGTCGCCGGTCATGCCCTTTTTCACAGCGTCATCCCCACCGATCCCCAGATCATGCCCATATCAGCCGCCGAAGGGACAGGTCTTGTGCATACGGCGGTCAGCGCCGGACAGGAGGATTTTACCCTGGGCAGGAAATTGGGTTTGCCGATGATCCCGGTGATTGCCGACAATGCCGATTACCTGGACGGATTGGATTTTCTGACGGGAAAAAATGCCAAAAAACATCCGGAAATCATCCTGGATTACATGCAGAATGAAGGCTTCGCCTGGAAAATTGAAAATTACACCCACCGCTATCCGGCCTGCTGGCGCTGTAAAACGGAATTGGTCTGGAAAGTGACCGAAGAGTGGTATATAGGCATGGATATACCCGAGAGAAGCGAAGGCGAGAGTAAAGGAAAAACCTTCCGCGCTTTGATGAAAGAAACGGCCGGCATGATCGACTGGCATCCCAAGTTCGGGCTGGAGCGGGAGCTAGACTGGCTGGAGAATATGCATGACTGGCTGATCAGCAAAAAGAACCGTTATTGGGGATTGGCGCTGCCGATCTATGAATGCGGGAAATGCGGCAATTATGAAGTAATAGGAGGATTTGAAGAACTGAAAAAAAGGGCGGTTGAAGGTTGGGACAAATTTGAAGGCCGCAGCCCGCATAAACCTTTTATTGACGAAGTAAAGATCAAATGCCCCAAATGTTCTGAACTTGTATCAAGAGTGAATGATGTCGGCAATGTCTGGCTGGACGCCGGCATCGTGCCCTATTCCACATATGTTGATTCTGAAAGCGGAAAACTGAGTTATACGACAGATAAAAAATACTGGCAGGAGTGGTTTCCGGCTGACTTTATCACCGAATCTTTCCCCGGACAGTTTAAAAACTGGTTCTATTCAATGATTGCCATGTCGAGTGCCCTGGAAAAGAAGAATCCCTTTAAGACAGTTCTCGGGTATGCTTCTGTTTTGGGGGAAGACGGAAGACCGATGCATAAATCATGGGGCAATGCCATCGATTTCAACCAGGGGGCTGATACTATCGGCGTCGATGTCATGAGATGGATGTTCGCCGGCCACAATACGGAGCTTAATATGCTTTTCGGTTACCGGAAAGCAGACGAAAGCAGAAGAAGCTTTCACCTGCTGTTATGGAATATTTACAATTTTTTCATTACTTATGCCGTTATCGACGGTTTCAAACCTGAAAAAGAACTCAAGTCCAGCAGTCATGTCCTGGACAGATGGATTCTCTCGGAATTGAACAGAACAATTGAAGTCTGCGGAAAATCACTGGAGAGGTATGATGCGGCCACTTCAGCCAGTTCCATAGCCGCTTTTGTCACCGACTTGTCCCAATGGTACGTCAGGAGGTCACGGGGAAGGGTAGGCCCTTCAGCTGATAATACGGAAGACAAATTTCAGACCCACCGTACTTTATACCGCGTTCTGGTGGAACTATCACGCCTTTTGGCTCCTTTTGTACCTTTTCTCAGCGAGGAGATCTATCTGAATCTGACAGATGAAGAATCGGTCCATCTGGCTTCCTGGCCCATGTCAAATAAGGATGAATTGGACGGAAAACTGGCAGCCGGAATGAGTCTGGCACGCAGGCTTGTCGAAAAAGGGCATGCGTTGCGAAAATCTATGGGAGTCAAAGTCAGGATACCGCTGGCGCGTCTTGAGCTGGATTTCGACGACAAGACTGACCTTCTGCCTAAGATTTGGCAGATCGTGCTAGATGAATTGAATGTTAAAAATATTTTCGTGAACGGAAAATTGCAATACCCGGAAAAAGAGGTAAAGGTGAGTCAGGAAACACTGGATAAGGAAGGACAGGCCAGGGAAGCAGTCCGTCATATCCAGCTGATGAGAAAAACTGCCGGACTGGGTTTGACTGACAGGATAAATTTAACATTAAAAGAGTACCCGGATGATTATGCCGATTTCATTAAAAACGAAACATTAGCAGTTTCTCTGACTAAGGGCAGCAGTGACAGTCTCTCCAAAGCATGATCCGTTTGTTCAGACGAATTGATCCTTTTCTCTTAATACCGTCTTTGGGACTATCCGGGATAAGTTTTTTTGTACTGGCTTCAACCGGAACCAGTGAATATTTGCACCAGGCAGTTTTTTTTGCTTTGGGACTGGCGGCATACTTATTATTTTTATCGATAGATTACAGGCTATGGTCCAGATTTTCCATAATTATTTACGGCCTGACTCTCATGTTTCTGGTCATTCTGTTTATGCTGCCAGAAATCAGGGGTGCCCACCGCTGGGTAGATTTCGGCCTTTTTATTTTGCAGCCGTCAGAGATTCTTAAACCGCTGTTAATGCTCGTTTTTGCCCATGTTATCAGCCGTAGGGATCTCGGACGGACAGGGAATCTCTTTTTTCTGACGGCAATTTTCATCCCCGTTGCCATGCTGATATTCCTTCAGCCTGATCTGGGCAACACTATCGTCTACGGTATCTTTTTTTTCGCCATGCTGATTGCCGGCGGTCTGAATTTAAGATATATCAGTCTAAGTCTTCTGACATTTACCGTCTTTCTCCCCGGTTTATGGCTGATTTTAAAGGATTACCAGAAGCAGCGGATACTTTCTTTTCTCAATCCCAATATTGATCCCGGAGGCGCAGGATATAACGCCATACAATCTATGATAGCCGTGGGCAGCGGAGGATTCTGGGGATTGGGTTTGGGACGTGGGACGCAAAGCAAACTTTTTTTCCTGCCGGAGTACCAGACCGATTTTATCTTCGCTACGATTGTAGAATCATTGGGTTTTATAGGAGGTATTATACTGATAATCTTATATCTGCTTTTATTGATCAGAATTTTAAACATCTGTTTTAGTGCCGAAGATACCATGGGAAAGGTACTCAGTGCCGGAATCTTTTCCCAAATTTTTATCCAGGTGTTTATTAACATGGGCATGAATTTGGGTATTTTGCCGATTACCGGTATCACCTTGCCGTTGGTATCGGCCGGAGGCAGCTCGATTATAAGCACCTTCATCGCCTTGGGAATTTTAAACTCGGTGGCGAAAAGAAAAAAGGAAATTGAGCTTGTCATTCATTAGCTTATTATATATAATAAGAACCTTATGAAATACGCTGTAATTGAATCAGGCGGCAAGCAGTACAAGGTTGCTGAAGGTGAAATTGTGACCGTGGATAAACTGGAACATCCGCAGGGAAAAAAATTTTTATTCGATAAAGTTCTGTTGTTTAAGGATGGTCAGGAAGTACTGGTCGGAAACCCGTACCTGGCAGGTCTGACAGTGTCCGGAGAAGTGACAAAGCAATATAAAGGTGAAAAACTGCATGTTTCCAAATTTAAAGCGAAGGTCCGTTACCGCAGGAAGATAGGTTTCCGTCCCATGTTGACAGACATCAAAATCGAAAATATTGGCAGGGATGCATCACCGAAAAAAGCCCCATCAACCAAAGTCGCGGCAAAGCGTGAAAAAAAGATTGACAACCGTGAAAATAGAGAGTAAACTCGCTCCTGAATAGAGAGAGATTTTTCATATGGCACACATCAAAACCGGGGGTACAACCAAAGGCAACCGTGATTCTGTTTCCAAAAGGCTTGGGGTTAAAGTTTATGCCGGAGGAAAAGTAGTTGCCGGGAATATCATTATCAGGCAAAGGGGCACAAAATTCCATCCGGGAAACGGGGTCAAAATGGGAAAAGACCATACCCTTTATGCCGTCAAGGACGGAGTAGTTTCTTTTCTGCGGCGGTTAGACAGAAAAATAGTTCAGGTAGTCTGATAAAATTATGGTAAACGTCACACAATATAAAGAATTAATTAATCTGGATATTAGTCTCCTGCAGCCGAATCCTCTTCAGGTCAGAAATCTCATCAAAAGCGAATCATTGGTTGATTTGGTTGAATCAATTAAAGAGCACGGAGTGCTGGAACCATTGGTCGTGGCCAAAACACCGGCCGGTTTCCAGATTATTGCCGGAGAAAGGCGCTGGCGGGCTTCCAAGATTGTCGGGTTGAAGACCGTTCCGGTAGTTGTCAAAGAAACGGATACCAGGGGTATGCTGGAACTGGCATTGGTTGAGAATGTACAAAGGGAAGATTTAAATCCGATTGAGAGAGCCCAAGGATTTCAAAGACTGATAGATGAATATGCCATTCCGGTGACGGAAATTGCTAAAAGAATCGGCAAGAGTCCGGCATATGTCTCAAATACACTTAGGTTATTAGCGCTTCCTGATGCTATTAAAGACGGTCTGATTTCTACTGATATCACCGAGGGGCATGCCCGGGCAATTGCAGGTTTGTCTGATTCCCGTTTGATGGTGGAAGCCTTCAAGCAAATTTTAACAGACGGTTCCTCCGTCAGGAGAACAGAAGACATGGTACGGCAGATGAAAGAAGCCAGGGATATGCCGGTTAGAAAGGGAGCGGACAGGATTCAGAGCGTGGAATTGGACAAATTGGCTTCAGAATTGTCCACCAAAATGAATACTCCTGTAAGAATTAACCAGTCAACCATATCTGCTAAAATCCAAATCATACTTAAGGGTGTACCGGAAAAGACTACAGAGGAAATACGTAAACTTTACGAACAGCTTCTGAAGCTTTACTCCTGAATTTCAGTCATATCCCTATTATAAACGGTAAGAAATTCCCGGAAGCAGACCGATTTCATTGATAGGCCAGTACCTTAAGACTGCTTTGCCTACAATAAGTTTTTTATCGATGGGTCCGAATTCCCTTGAGTCCGAACTGTGCGGACGGTTATCTCCCATCACAAAATAATAGTTTTCAGGAACAGTAATGGGTGTACCTTCCTTGACAAACCCTCCGGGAAACACCGGAGTCAGTTCATTGATATACGGTTCATTAAGGATTTTGCCATCTATGAAAATTCTGCCGTTTTGTACCATGACGGTTTCACCTGACTCTCCGATTATTCTCTTTATATAGTCCACGTCCGGGTTAACTGGTGCTTTAAAAATTATCACATCACCCCTCTTTGGCGTTCCGAACCGGTAGCTGATTTTATCGGTGATAATATATTCATTATTCTGGAATGATGGCTCCATGGAGCTGCCTTTGACTTCGTGAGGCTGGATGATAAAAAGATATACGACTACAAATACAGACAAGGCGACAACAATCGTTTCCAGGAAATCAAAGACAAAATTTATGCCTGATTTAAAGAGTTTCAGCAGAAAAAAGTCTTCCTTTACCTCGTTTTGTTCATCTTCGTCAATTTCACTGTTGACGGTGACATGCGATTGGGGTTTCCTATCCTCGGTATTTATGACAACTTTCGGCTTGTTCATAACATCCTATTATAGGTAAAGACAAGGTAGCACTGCAAGAGCTATTTAGCTATAATTAGCCTAAATATTGGACCCGTAGCTCAGCCGGTTAGAGCGGTCCGACGTCACGTCGGACAGGTCAGAAGATAAAAATGACAGGATTCGTTTATATTTTGCAGTCATTAAAAAATAAAAGGTATTATATCGGTTCAACAAGTAATATTTCAAGAAGATTGGAAGAACATAATGCTGGAGAATCAAAATATACAAATCTAACAAAACCATTTGACTTGGTATATTTCCAAAAGTATGATTCCTTAACAAAAGCTAGGCAAATCGAATATAAATTGAAGAAATTGAAAAGTAAAATAATTATTAAAAAAATAATCGGGGAAAAATATATCAAAATGGACCCGTAGCTCAGCCGGTTAGAGCGTTCGGTTCACATCCGAAAGGTCAGAGGTTCGAATCCTCTCGGGTCCACAGAAAGGGATGTTTCGGGTAGAGCGGTCCGACGTCACGTCGGACAGGTCAGAGGTTCGAATCCTCTCGGGTCCACAAAGTGAATAGACGAATTCTTAATGAAAAAAAATGCCAGGTATGCGGACGGTATGACAACAGACCGCTTTCAATCGATGCCGTAATTGTCAAAGACGGTCAACTGTTACTCATAAAAAGAGGATTCGAGCCGTATAAAGGATATTGGGCTCTTCCCGGAGGTATGGTTGAATACGAGGAGACTGTCGAAGAAACCGTTGCCCGGGAGGTCCTTGAAGAAACAGGTTTAAAAGTGATTTCCCTACGTTTAATCGGAGTTTTCAGCAAGCCCAACCGCCACCCACGTCAGGCGGTTGCTATTGCCTATAAATGTGAAGTTGAAGGAGAGGCATTAGCCGGTGATGATGCAGCTGATTTGAAATATTTTTCTTTAAACCAAATTCCGGGAAAATTAGCCTTTGACCACAGGGATATTATAAAGAATACTGATTTCCTTTAATACGGAACAAGAACAAGTTTATTGGGATTGTTCGGCGTATATATAAGCAGATAATTCATCCAGACATTCTTTTTGAGTTTAACGGAATAAGTATCTACCTCTGTATCGCTCACTTTGTTAAGCAAGGCGGTTTGCAGAACCGTCTGATCGTTTTGGTCTCCTTTTATTTGTATTTTATAATTTCCGGTTTGAGGGTTAAAAAGGGATAACAGATTTTCCTGACTGTTTATAGTATTTTTATCCATATTTGTTGCCCGGATTTCAGCATTCTTATCCGACATTAATACTATGGCAGTTTCAGCTTCAGCAATCGGTACAGGTTCTTTTTGATAGATTGGTGTATCTTCAAGATCAAGAAATTCTAATATTTTATTTAATGCTTCATCCGAATAAATAATTTGAATATGATCTCCTTCAATAGTCATATTATTTATATTCGGCAGAATACTACTCAAATTTAAGATTGTTCCGTCTCCCTGTTTGTCGAATTCTTTAGCAATAGGTACGCCGTCAACCCAATTTTTATTTTTTAAATCCTTTTTTGACGGAGGTTTCACAGAAAGAACTTTTAAAGTATTTCTGTTGTTACCTGAAATGGTATCGGTAATCATCTTTATGCGGTTATTATCAATTAAATGATTTTTCAGCCAATTATTTTGTGATATGAGGGAAGTCGAATCGATTAAATTGCCATTCTTTTGAAGATAATTAAATACCGGCAGAAGTGATTCGATTGAAGGAGCAAGGGATTGAATAGTTTCTTTCTGGCTTAACAGTTTATATGTCGGAACATCAATTGTTACAAATCCCTTGGAGATACCGGTTAAATTTAATGTTGTTTTGACTAATCTACAGTAGTTTAAAAGAAGAGTTATCGGAATTTTAACTCCCAATTCAGTAAACCAGATATCGCCGTTTGCCCATAAGGGGTAGGCTAAGACAGTACCGGTATGAGGAGTACCAACGGTCATAGCTTTGTATACACGGTCATCACCAGGATAATCAGATAAATATCCCCTAATCAGTAATCCACCCATACTGTGTCCAATCAGGCGTACCTTTGAGTTTGTTTTTTTGGATATATCATCAAGATATTTTCTGAACAATATAACTTGTTCATCCAACGGTTTTCTCCAGTCATAATAATAAATAAATAAATTTTTATCTCTTGTCATATGGGCATTATTTTCTAACGTTTTGAACAGACGATCATACACACTTGCATAATAAGGGGTTTGTACCCATTTTGCAGAACTGGACAACCCGCAGGAAACCATATCTTTTGTATTCCATGAAGCACCCAGTCCGGGTAAAATGACAATCGGTGAGTCTTTAGGAATAGTCGGTGTCGGAGTAAGCGTCGGTGTCGGAGTTTGAGTAGGGATAATAACATCTGGTAATGAAATATCAGAAGCAACTCCTAAATTAACAGAACTCCCAATTGCTGAAAAAAATAAGTAATATTGATTATTATCATATACTACATAGGGATCCCATACTGATTTACTGTAATATGTACCTACTAAAGGAGATAGTATTGGTTCAGAATGTTTAGTCCATGTTATTTCATCATTAGATAGTGCGTACCCAATTTTTCCTTTACTATGATACCAAAGATGATATTTATTAGATATTTTTAGAACATGAGGATTAGATACACCCGCTAAATTATTCTTATCTTCCCATTCTTGGTCAGCATCTAAAACAGGGTTTGCATTTTTTGTCCAAGTAATCCCATCACTAGAAAAAGCATACCCTATTCTCCAACGTTGAGGATCGCTGTTAAAATAACCTGATCCTGAATACCACATTTTATATTTATTTTCATTTGAATCATAGATAACTGATGGAGCTGTTTGACTATATTGATCCCAAGTTGTTTCGTTAGTAAAAAGTAATTTAGTAAAATTATCCCAAAATATACCATCAGACGATTCTGCATAATAGAGATCAAAAGTGTTAAAATTTGTTCTTGCTCTATGAAACCACATTTTATATTGATTATCAGTAATTTTAATAACAGTAGGATGTTCTACCCCATAATCAGTTGAATATAAAGCAGAATAAGGAATAGATGGGCTGGACGGATTTGGTGAAAAATTTAAATATGTATTTGATGAAGAATAACCTATCTGTACTTTATATGAATTTGACCCAGTATACCAAAGTTTATATATATTATTATCGAATAAAACAGATGGTCCATACACATAAGATCTATCCCATGTTGAACCAACTGTTAAAATTGGAGAATTTTCAGGAGTAAAATTAGACGCAACATAAGTTGGGTATAATAGAGATATAAATAAAATGATTATTGTAATAATAATCATTTAAGTAGAATAATTTAAAATTATCCATTTTTTACTATAATGTCAATAGCCTTTAACAAAGATGAAAAAAATATTGATTTGATAATAATAGTTCATAACGAAGAGAAAAATATTTTAAATATAGTAAATAAAACATATTATGATAACTTAATTATATTAGATTCATTTTCCGATGATTCTACTATTGAAAAATTAAAATTATTTAAGAATAAATTATATTTTAAAAAATTTAATGATTTTTCATCTCAAAGAAATTATGCTTTATCTAAAAGTAATTTAAATTGGATTCTTGTATTGGATGCTGATGAGGAGTTGACGGAGGGGGCGGAGAAGAGGATTAGGGAATTGGTAAAGAATAAGAATGTTGATGGATATTGGTTCCCAAGGCGGAATTATATAAATGATAAGACTTATCTGAAGTATGGTTACTTTTACCCTGATTGGCAATTAAGACTCTTTCGCAATCACAGAGGCTATAAATATTCCGGTGTAATCCATGCACAGATACAAATCCCGGAGAAGAAAACCCGCTTTATAAAAGATGTTGAAATCCTCCACAGTTCTCTAAGAAGCAAATACAGCTCCTGGTTGGCATTTTTCCGTTTGAAAAATTATATAAATATCGAAGGAAACGATATAGTGAAATCCGAAAGAACGACAGTTACACTATTTTCTGGAATTATTTTGGAAACAGCCAGGCATTTTTTTCGCTGTTTTTACCGGAAACAGGGTTATCTCGACGGCTATAACGGATTCCGGGCAGCTGTCATCTACGGTATGTATCAAGGGAGTATACAAATGTACGCATTTTTTATCCGGTTGCGGAAGGTATTTATCAGATGAAAATAGCCGTAGTTCATAATTTGCCTGCCGGTGGACAGAAAAGAGCACTTTACGAGCAGGTAAAAAGGCTTTCATTAAAACATGAATTGGACCTTTTTATTTTGAGCGTGACAAATGAAAATTATTTGCCCTTAACCGGATTTGTAAAGCAAATACAAAAAATAACTTACCGTCATCCGGAAAAATTTCCCTATTCCGTCTTTTCCAAATACACAGAACTTAAAAATGCGTATATACAGATGGCTGAAAAAATAAATAAAGGAGATTACGATATTGCATATGTTAATCCGTGTTACCTGACCCAAGCACCCTATGTCCTGAGATACCTGAATATTCCTTCCTTATATACCTGTCCTGAACCGAAAAGGGAATTTTATGAGCATATTCCCAGAATAAACAATAAATTGACTTATAATTTGACTCTGCTTTTCCGCCTGCCTTTGAAATATATAGACCGCGAGAATGCCCGCAAAGCAGATAAGATTGTGACTTTATCTATGTATAGTAAAAAAATCCTGGAAAAAATATACGGCAGGCAAGTTTCGGTGAACCGTCTTGGAGTCGATACCGATAATTTCAGGCCAATAAAAATCAAGAAGGAAAATTTTGCCCTGTCTGTGGGGGCTTTTACCCTTCTTAAGGGACATGATTTCATCATCAATTGCATAGCCCGGATACCTGAAAAAATCAGACCATCCCTGGTTATCGCCGGACCGGAAGGGAACGAGACAGTTTATTTGCAAAAACTGGCTGAACAAAAAGGAGTAAAGTTGAGGCTGGAGATGAATATCAGCGATGAAAAACTGGAAAAACTTTATAACCAGGCAAGACTGTTTCTCTACGCTCCGTTGAATGAACCGTTCGGCCTGGTTGTTCTGGAAGCGTTATCAACCGGACTTTATGTTTTGACAACCGGAGGAGGGGGCATACCGGAAATTTTAACCGACAGCCGACTCGGTAAAGCAGTAGAAAGGGATGAAGCCGTCTTTGCTGAAAATATTGAAACAGCATTGAAATCCGGAATAAAAAACGGAGAATTCCGCAGAAATTATGTAAAGGAGAATTGGACTTGGCAAAAATCCGCAGACAGGCTGGAAAAATTACTCAATGAAACTGTAAGCCAATAATGAAAAATATCAGTGTCATCATTCTTCATTTCGGTAAATATCAGGATACGGCAGAATGTCTTGATTCCATAAAAAGTGCTGATAAAAATATGCTGAACGTAAAAGTTTTTCTGGTAAACAACGGTACGAAAGATAACTTCAGTCAATATAAAAATATAATTGTGATCAGGAACAATAAAAATCTGGGTTTTGCGGCCGGCATTAACCGCGGTCTGCGGGAGGCGTTAAAGGATAAGCGGACTTCACATTTCCTCATTCTCAATAACGATACCGTCCTGCCCGCTGATTATTTCGAAAAAATTGCCGGGACTGATTTTGATATCACCGGGGCTGTTGTTAATTTTAAAAATGCCGAAGACGAAGATGTTTATGACTACGGCGGGAGCATAAATTATTTTACCGGACGGACTAATCATCTGGAGAAGAATATTGCTGAAAAGACGGATTTTTACCCGGATTATGTCAGCGGCTGCTGCATGATAGTCAGCCGACCGGTTCTGGAAACAACAGGACTTTTCGACGAACGTTTCTTTTTTTATTTCGAAGATGTTGATTACTGTCTGCGGGCAAAAAAAGCGGGCTATCGGGTAGGAGTCAACCAGAACGTCACAGTAAAGCATAAATTAAGCTCAGCCATCGGCCGCTGGTCAGATAAAGCGATTTACTATAACCTGGTCAGTAATTTTAAAATAGTAAATAAGCATTTTGGTTTGAACAGGCTTTCCGCCTGGATGTATCTTTCCCTTTTAACGGTAAAGATTATTTGGGATAAAATAAGTAAAAGATGACAAACGACATATCGGCAGTCATTCTCGCCAAAAACAGCGAGACTAAAATACGTAAGTGCCTGGAATCTTTGGATTGGTGCAGTGAGCTCGTTATTATTGACGATTTTTCCAGTGACAAAACATTGGAAGTAATTGACCGCTTTAAGGATAAAAATAAAATCAGGATAAAAATTCATCAGCATCAACTGAAAGGAGACTTTTCCGCCCAGCGTAATTTCGGCTTGAGCAAAGCAGAATTCTCACGGATATTGTTTGTTGACAGCGATGAAGTAGTCAGCCAGGAACTGGCTGAGGAAATAAAAAATCTGTTAAAGTCCGATGATGACAGGATAAAAGGTTACTTTATTAGACGTTTGGATATTTTTCTGGGAAAGAAGCTAAATTACGGTGAAACAGGCAATATCAGTTTTTTGCGTTTGGGAAAAAAAGAATTCGGGCAATGGGAGGGGAAAGTACATGAAGTCTGGCGTATCAAAGGTCAGACAGGAAATTTGCGGAATCCGCTATTGCATCATCCCCATGATACGCTTGGCAGTTTTATCGGCAAATTAAATAAATACACGACTATTGTCGCACAATCTTGGAAAGAGCAGGGGAAAGAAGTCGGTTTTTTGGAAATTCTTTTTTATCCTCCTGGCAAGTTTTTCAATAATTATATTCTGAAAGCCGGTTTTCTCGACGGAGCACCGGGGTTAATCATGGCGGTCATGATGAGCCTGCATTCATTCCTGGCCAGAGGCAAACTTTATCTTTCTAACTTAAAAAATGTCCAAAACTTTTAAGACTGTCTTTATCCTGCTGCTGGCTGCTGCGGTAGCCGGTCCCCTATTCGGATTAAATATCCCCCCCGGACCAATCGTCCTTTATCCGCCTGATGTTGCCGTTTTTATTTTGAACTTGTGGATTATAACCAAATGGTCTGAAGTAGTGAAATTGTACAGGCAGCGACTTGAGTTCAAAGCTTTTTCCGCTTTTGTTATCATCGCCTTACTCAGCTGGCTTTTGTCTCCATTAAGCCTATCAGCCTCTGATAAAGGAATTGCATTGCTTTACCTTCTCAGATTCGCCGCTTATTTCCAGATATACCCTGCTGTCCTTGTCAGTCTTAAAATGAATCCCCCAATACGGAAATTTTTTACCCGGCTGATCATCTTGTCCGGAATAGTGCTGATTGTTCTGGGGTGGTTCCAGTATTTTCTCTATCCTGATTTAAGAAATCTATATTATCTGGGCTGGGACCCGCATTATTTCCGGATTTTTTCCACCATCCTTGACCCTAATTATTTCGGACTTATTCTTGTTTTATTTTTCCTTTTCAGTTTGTCTTTACAGCAGGTTTTTTACCGGCAAATATTAATTAAGCTGGTTGTTCTGGCAACACTGGCCTTTACTTATTCCCGCAGTTCCTACCTGGCATTCCTGTCCGGCATTTTATATTGGGCTTACCTGTCACGGAGATTACTGAAATATTTTCTGGCAGGGATAATATTTTTCGGTTCCCTGTTTTTACTGCCGAGGCCCGGAGGAGTCGGCGTCGAACTGGAACGCATATTTACGGTCAGGGAAAGGCTGAATAACTGGCAGCAGGCGGTAGAAATTATCAGCGATAAACCTTTTTTGGGCATAGGATTCAATACTCTCAGATTCAAGATACGGGACGATAAAAGATCAAGCGAGGACTGGCGGACTAACCATGCGGCCGGGGGGGTTGACAACAGTCTGCTTTTTGTGGCTGCCTCATCAGGCTTAACCGGTCTGGCAGTTTACCTGGTATTTTTAATTAGTGTTTTCCGGAAGCTTAATAAAATAGGCAAAAGCATGATGATATCCGTCATTGTACACAGTCTTTTTTTGAATTCGCTTTTTTATACGTATATCCTGATCTGGCTTTATATTCTGTCAGCCCTGATGCAAAAAGAGGTTAAGGGGAATACTCAAGTTTGAATTCCACTTCCCTGCTGTTACCGGCAATATCGACTGCTTTGAACTTAAAATCGTTATTGCCGTCGTTTAATGAGATTTCATACTCAAAATTCCCTTCACGTCCGACAATTATATAGCGGTCATTTACGCTCAATCGGGCATCCGTTTCCGTATTGCCTTTGATGGTTACTATTCTATCCTCTCCCGAGAATTTCCGTCCGTTTTCCGGCTCAGTGATTATGATTTCCGGCGGATCCTTTTTATAAATGATGGATACAGAAGCGGCAGAACTTCTTTTCCCGTCTTTTTGCAGATATGCTTCAATTTTATTTTCACCTTCTACAAGTCCGACGCCCCTGACTTCAAACTGGCCTTCATTATCCGATTCGGTTATCTCTTCCTCTCCGTTGAGAGCTAAAACGACAGTACTGTTTTTATCCGTAGCCCCTGAGACGATAATCCTGGCCGAATTGGTGGCTTCAGGCAAGGAATTTATAGAGGGTGAAAAAAGCATAGTGTCCTGTTTTTCTTCAACTGTACCCTGGTCTTTCCTTAAAAAAGAAAAGGCAACGACAATTTTAGCCATTAAGGGCAATCCGATCTGGATGGCCGCAATGATACCGACAATGAGAAGAATGAATGTTTTAATGAATTTCCTGAAAAGCTTTTTTTCCTGGGAACGCAGACGGTGCGAGGTATACTGCATGAGTTACATTATACCAGCCGCTAAAATACTAAACCATATAAGGAGATAAACAGAGATTGTTAACAATAGCTTTCATTAACTCATCAAATAAATATAAGTATCGGCATGGAATAGTCAATATTGAGCCCCTTGTCGGAATCGAACCGACGTCGGCGGTTTACGATACCGCTGCTTTACCACTAAGCTAAAGAGGCTGAGCGCAGTCTTATTTTAGCAGTTTTCCGGCCCCTTGAACATCTTTTTTAAGTTGTTTTTTGTAAGCCTCCGTATCCGAAAAATCCATGACTCCCCTGATGAAATTAAGCAGTCTGAAAGAGACAGTCTGACCGTATATTTCTCTCTCAAAATCCAAAAGATAAATTTCCAATATTGTTTCCGTTTCTCCCAATATTAGCCTGGGCCCTTTATAAAGCAGTCCGAGATGATTTTCGTTTTCAATAGAGACTGTTGCAGCATAAACTCCGTCTTTATGCCCGGCCAATATTCCGGGATCGGCCAGATTAATTGTCGGGAAACCCATTTTTTTCCCTATTTTCCGGCCGTGAATAACCTTTGAAGAATATATTTTATTTTCCATAACCTTTAGTATATAAAGCCAGGCTGATTTTTTCCGCCCGGGACAAGACCCGGTGGATCAGCGGGATAATAACGGGGATAACAGCCGCCAGAGGATTTCTTATCGATTTTTTTAATCCCCGGGATGATTGCACTATGGAAATTTGCCTGCCTTCTTCGATCACGGCCGGAATCAGGCTGAAGGTGACAGTCAGTGCCAGGCGGGCTGAGGACGGCAGGAATGATAAAGCTCCTATTATTTCACCCAGGGAAGTAGTTGTGGTGAAATAAAAAACCGATAAAGAAATCGCCAGGATTTTAGCTACAGCATTAATCCCGAGCAAAAACCGGTCAAGAGGTGAAACCGACAGGTTGAATATCAGCTGGAAAATAATAATAAAAAAGGAAATGAAAAGCAGGGGTTTCAGCCTGGCCATAAATTTATGGTAAGGAACAGTTAAAAAAGAAAAAAAAGTTATCAGCAGTAAAAAAGTAAAAATCAAGGCCGGTTGTCTGACGATCAGAAGTACTGTGGTAACGGCTAGTAGAAGAAAAATTCTGATACGAATCATAGATGCGGATTTTTGACTCCGGTTTTTGATAATAAGGTCCTGTCGGTGAGAATCTTTTCGATTAGGCCATAGGCAGCGATTTTACCCATATGCAGGATGAGGACATCTCCGGCATACTTCCAGAGGAAATCCGTGTCATGTTCAACGACAATTATGGTTTTTCCCTGACGGTTAAGCTTTTTCAATAATAGATATAAAGCTTCTGAACTTTGGTAGTCCAGCATGGCGGTCGGTTCATCGAGAAGGAGGCAGTCGGTATCCAGAGCCAGGATGGAAGCAAGACTGACCCTTTGTTTTTCCCCAAATGACAAACTTTGCGGATCCCTTTTTTCAAAACCTGGAAGACCGACAGTTGAGAGAGCCTGACGGATTTTCCCTGAGATGTTTTTATATCCGAAATTAGACAGACCGAAAGCGATTTCTTCCTCAACGGTTAGGTTAAAAATAGCCAAATCCGGATTCTGAAAAACCAAACCCACTTTTTGGGAAAGCAGGCCCATCTTCAGCTGTCTGGTATTTTGTCCATCTACAAAAACATCTCCCTCGAAAAGTCCGGGGATAAGATGGGGAATCAAACCGTTTAAAAGATAGAGAAAAGTGCTTTTGCCCGAACCGTTGCTGCCGGTAATGCCGGTGAACGAGCCTCGCGGTATTTCCAGGTTAATGCCTGACAGAACCGGACGCTCCGGACTATAACTGAACGAAACGTTTTTAAGATTTAAGATTTTCTTCATGCTGGTTTTGTCCGGCAGAGAAGCGGTTCAGTCGGAACCGGTAAACCAAAACCCAGGCCAGTGTGAGGTCAATCAGGCTCTGGACAATATTAAAAAGGGAAATAACAGGCCAGGGAATGGCTGATATTGCCTGGACCGGAGTCATTCCGGTCCAGATGGGTATAGCATAGTAGTAATTTAATGGCAGGACCAACATCAGCCTCAAAATATTGCCTGCGATAAAGGGAACAATCAGATTTTTCGGATTGCTGTAGCGACGGCCCCAGACTGCCAGACTGATCCAAATGGGGACGGTGGCCACAAATTTCATGGAAGCGCCAAGCCAGGTATCAGGTGCAAAGAGAGTAATGATAATTGCCCCCAGAACGGAGACAATTAAGGCTGATCGCCAGCCGAAGAGGAAATAAGCGACAATCCAGGTGACCGCTACAAAATCAAGCCACATGCCCCACTGGGGTGACTGGTAACCCAAATGATAAAGCTGCAAAAAGGCGGACAAACTGGCTAAAGCGGCCGATAAGACGATAACCCGGACACCGGCAACCGGTTGGACTTTCTGTTTTTCATTCATAAAAAATACCCCTAGCTTCGGGGTAAACATTTATAATATTTCCGGCAAAACAGCCGGTATAGTAATCCTTCTTCCATCCCGACTTTACGGTCGACTCAGGAATTCAGCCTGATCATGGTCCCGATTAAATCGGGACCTCGCGGGTTATACCGCCGATTGGGAATCTCACCCTACCCCGAAGGAATACCATGATATTATTCCCGGACTGAGTTTTTGTCAAGAAATTTATCTGTTAAAATAATAAAAAATGGAATTTAATATCATTACTTTGCCTGTAGGCCAGATGCAATCCAACTGTTATCTGCTCATTGCCGAAAACAGAGACTGCCTGATTGTCGATCCGGGTGATGACGGAGACTATCTTGAAAGAATCATTGCCGACCACCGGGCAAAACCCCTGACTATTTTAGCTACCCACGGGCACTTCGACCATATCATGGCAGTTACCGAGCTTAAACTGGCATATAACATTCCTTTCCTCATAAATCAAAAAGATGAATTCCTGGTCAAGAATATGAGGCAATCAGCCGGCCATTTTCTGGGCATCCAAACAGACCCCCCTCCGGATGCTGACAATTTTTTACAGGAAAATGAAATTATTGCTTTGGGCGGTCATAAGATCAGAGTGATAGGGACTCCCGGCCATACTCCCGGCAGTGTCTGCCTGTACCTCGAAAAGGAAAAGTGCCTAATTTCCGGCGATACGCTTTTTGCCGGCGGGGGAGTCGGGCGGACTGATTTCTCCTATTCCAGTCCGACAGATCTGGCAAAATCCCTGGAAATTATTTTCGCTCTGCCGGCGGATACTGAAATCAAACCCGGACACGGTGAAGCTTCAACACTTAAAAAGGAAAAGAAACGCCATGATTTCTTTCTTACTTAAACCCCTAATTTTTCCAATATTTTAAGTTTTAACTGGTATTATGGGCCAAATTCTAAGTCTCTTATTGCTGGTTAATATTTTCTGTCTGGTTTATTATCTGGTTTCTGCCAGAATTTTGTTCCGGCAACGCCGGCAACTGGAGGAAAGCAAAAGCGAATTTTTAAGCATTCTCAGCCATGAACTGAAGACTCCCCTGACCTCAATGACCGGATACGGAGAAATCCTCTACCGCTACCTGATGAAAAAACAGGATGTTTTGGCTTCAAAAATTACCATCAAGATGAATTTGCAGATATCCTCTTTGTCCAGATTAATGGATGAGCTTCTTAATCTGTCGATAATTGATAACGGGGGTTATAAACCGAAAAAAGTACTATTCAATCTGAACCGTTTAGTGCGTGAAACGGCGGAGGAAATCGAGGCAGCAAGCGGAATCCGCAGGATTACCGTCAAGGGTCAAACCGAAGAACTTGTTTACGGAGACCAAAGACAAATCAGGCAGGTAATTTTTAATTTATTGCTAAACTCTGTTAAGTTTTCGCGTCCGGCAAGCCCGATCCTGCTTCATTACCGTAAAAATGAGAAAAATTTGCTGTTTAAAATAAAAGATGAGGGATTCGGCATCCCAGAAGAACATCATGAGAGAATCTTTGAAAAATTTTACCAGATCGACAAAACCAGGAGAAAGGACGATCCCAGCCTGGGCTTGGGGCTTTATCTTTCGCGGGAAATGGTCAGAAGGCACGGCGGCAGGATCTGGTTTGAAAGCCGGGAAGGTCAGGGATCCTCTTTTTACTTTACCCTGACGGCATAACTTGAATTGCAGGAAAATTGATCATCCGAATTCAAAAGAAGTCACGCCGAAGACCTTTTGTATGGGAACATCTGGCTGGTTTCGGCTGTACATACGTGCGGTTTCAAAAACAGGCTTCATCTTGTAGCGTCCGGCCAATAAAACTGCCGGCCGGTTTATTTCAGGTACATCCAGAAATACCGGTTTGTCGTTCGGCGCATATTGCATCAGTTTTGCCAATAATTTATCCGCGACCGGCTCCGTTTCCGCAAACAGCGGTCCGATCTTAAAGCCTGATTGGCAGGGGCGGATGAGGCCGTATCCCTGCAAAGCGCCATTCTTAACATAACCTATAGCCAAGCTTTGGGGTTGTGTCAACCATGCTTTAAGAAAGAGCGGTCTTTCGGCCGGAAAGATTTTATGATCATATGCGCTGACCTGTTTTATGGGAATGAGGGAAAGAGGCAGAATATGTCCGTCATCGATTTCCATGTTCAAATTATTTCCCTGAAAGCGGATATTCCTGTAAGCCAGCCTGAAACCCGACTTTTTGTAGTTGTTCTGTTGTTCAGTAACTCCGTCAAGCCCGACATTACGGCCCGATAACTTGGCAATTGCCCGGTTCCATATTTTAAGCCCGTATCCGCGACCGCGGTATGGCCCGGAAACAATATACAAACCGATAAAGCCGAAAGCATTCCCGTAACTTACTGCGGAAATGAATGAAACCGGTTTACCGTCGAGAAGGCCGACTAAAAAACCGTCGGGAAAAGATGAAAAAAAAGTATCGGCATCATAAATGCCCGGATTCCATCCTTCGGCTTTCGCCCAGCCGATGACAGTTGAAATTTCATGCCTGACAGCTGTGCGTATCTTGTAATTCACACTCCTGATTATACTTTTATTTTTGGAAAAACTTAAGAATTAAAGATACAAGAAGGCTGATGATAATAGAAGTGGTCAGGGGAAAATAAAAGGTAAAGCCGTCTTTTTTAATGAGTATGTCTCCGGGCAATTTGCCAATAAAAGGAATCTTGACGGAAAAAGTGAAGAAAAAACCCAGCAAAACCAAGACAATACCCAGAGTAATTAATAGCTTTCCGATGTCAGCCATATGTTAAAGCTGATTATAATACAACCGTTGTCGAACCAATCTCCGATGACATCCTGCTCAAAGATCAGATTTTTCCCAGGTAAGTGTGTTTTAAGCCCTTCAGAAGCTTTAGACCCAGACCAAACGTTCTGTCACCGGCGATATGTATTGCCCAAATGAGTGAAAGCGTACTGCTCAGCCCATAATCGAAAAAAACACTTAATCCAAACAAGAGAAGAGGGGAAAAGTAATTGTGTCCGATGATTCAAGTCTTTGAAAAATAGATAAGCTTTTCATTTTCAGGAATTTGTCTGGAGCTGGTGACCGTACTTAGCTCGAACCTGCCTAGTCTGGATGACCATATAAAATCATATCTTCTAAGCCAGTCTGATATGACGTTTCCTACTACTATCAAAATCATACTCCGGTCTTCCATTACTCGAGAATTAATTGTACAACTGACCGAATTTAAAAACCACCTCAAGACTGTTGACTTATGTTTATTTCAGGAGGTTTTAGGTAGTTTTCTGAAGAGGCGAAAGTAGAGCTAGCGATAATATGCAAATTAAGCAATTTTCTTCCATTGCTTAAATGCACTAATATCTGTTCTAGTCAAATTAAACCACTCACCTCTTTTATGCCTTGACTTAAATCTTTCATGCCAATACTTTTCAACACCGTTCATATCATCTGTTTTTATCTCGTGTACTAACTCAAATGGTTCAGATCCTAAAAGTGTAATATCTTCACGACGACGATTTGGATTTTTCGATTTACCTATTTTATAGCTTCCGTTCTGTTTACCTAAATATATGTAACCCGGAACCACACCTTCTTCTGCCGGAAAATTTATATCTTCGTTTTCTCGAATCACTATATTACAAATATCTACTATATCTTTATATCCACGTTTATCACCAACAAATTTTAGGATTGTTTTTGCCAATTCACTAGTCAAACCAAGTTTTTTATAAAAAGTTGATGAATCTGGAAAGCTGAGGTCAGAGTGATGTTTAACATCTAAAATGCCTCTGGTTGGCCACTTACCCCCATCACGAACCATGCGAATAAATAGACGACATAGTTGATCGTGATTGTATTTAGTTTTATCAAACTCATTAGGAGTTAATCCTGCTTCGCGCACAAGCTCACCATAGTTGGGCCAAAATCTCATCCGATCATATATTCCAACCTCGGTGTTGTCGAAAAATACTTTTTGACTTGGAGTTTTGCCAATCTCTTTAGCGTATCTTTGAAGCTCTTTAATAATGTCCTGCTTAGTCCACATATGTATCTACATTTTATAACTTTGGGGAGAAAAAGTCGAGCCAAATTGATATACTACGACTACCGAATGATCTCTGTGGTGAAGGTATCTTACTTTTAGAGAATTGATGGCACGCGAGTGATCCATCTTAGCCACAGAAGTCGCTTTTTAGATGGAATCCCTCAACTCTTTATACGCTTCAAAGCCGGTCTCTTGCGTAGGCTTCAAGTAACTGTTGACGACAAACTTATCCTCGAAATCGCCTGTCCTTATCATCTGGAAGATCTTTCTCTCGGCAAGTTCCTTGAGTGCATAGTTAAGCTCGTCAGTGCTAAATCTCCATATACCCTCCTGCAACGTCCTAGAAACTTGTATCTCAAGGTATCTTGTTTCCTTTTGGAAGGTATATTTGACCGAGGTTGTAACATTAAGCCCTGTGGGTGGCCGAGATTCAATCTCGTCAATCGTGAACTTAGTCAATGGTTGCACGGCGATATAATCTCCTGGCTCTGGGTGGATTCTGTAAAATGCTTGGCTTGGAACAAGTTGAATCTTGAACAACCTTTCAGAGAAAAACCAGCTACCTTTGCCGTTCCTAAATTCAAAATGCAGTCGCAGCTCTCTGATCTGATTCTTCTTCATAAAGTCATGCTCCATTGCAATTCTCAACTCCTTTTTCTCCTGTGGTGCTAAAGTAAAATTTTTTGGTTGGCCAGGATAGCTTCCCCACGCAAATCCTTTTATCTCCCAACTACACTCAATTGCTGGCACATCACCGGTGTTAATTATGGTGAATCTTGTTTCTTGATTGCTGCCAGCGATTAACCCATCCACATCGATTTGAGGTAAGTGTTCTTCTTCCTCAGAGATATTGAAAAAGTTTTTAAGGGCTTGATTATTAGTCTTAACCTTCTTATCAAGAACTACCGGACCCCAAAAATCAGGCGTTGGTAGATCAACGCTCTGAGCATAGGCTTTAGCTTTGTCTCTTGCGTCGGGTGACGCTGGAGAGGAAATCACAAAGCAAATCCTTCTGGGGCGGTCAATCTCCCCAGTTTTAATATAACCGGCAATTTTATCCAGCTCTGTCTTGAGAACGCCGAAAGTAATATCCTTGTATTTTTTACATTGGAAATAGTCCAGATCCTCATCGTGGGTAATACCAATAACATCTCTGCCCTTGTCGCCGGAGCCCTCGTAGTAGTCAACAGTCCTGTATTCGCCTGTATCCTCGGCCAGCCAGTGGCCAATTTGAGCGAATTTATCGGGCGGGAGCAAATTGAAATCGAGTGTGTGATGAGTGGCTGTTAATTGGTTGTTCATGACAACCTGATTTTAGCAGACAATCATCATGACTGCTATAGTTAGTGATGGTTCGATTCCCGTTACCCGTATTCTAATTTTCCAGGCTAACGCAATTATTGTGAATTTTATGGCTCGAACTCGGGGAAATCTAGATTTCTCGAAGCAATTTTGTAAAAACCCTAAATCATTACCGTATGGAGCGGGCGATGGGATTTGAACCCACGACCTTCTCCTTGGGAAGGAGACATTCTACCGCTGAACTACGCCCGCGCGATTGAAAGTATAACAAAAAGGGGAATATCTTCAAGACAAGCTGATTTGGTTAAAGGATATAAAAACAATCCGCAGAAAGCGGCTATTTTTAAAGTTTTAAGACTTTCTCCTGTTAACGAGGGATTTTAATGACGTTGCCGGAAAAGATAAGATCAGGGTTCTGCATGCCGTTGTACTGCGCAATTTTGGTCCAATCGTAACCTGATCCTGCTTCCCTTTCAGCAATGCCCCAGAGCGTATCGCCTTTTTGTACTGTATATTCCTTGGGTTGGACACTGGCTGTTGCTGAAATATCTCCAGGTGGTCTGATGACATCTGCCTCCGGAATCGTCAGTTCCCAACCGCTTTCCACATAATCCGGATTGGCTGCCAGAACATTGTTGGCTTTGGCAATAGAAACCCAATTGTAGCCTGAGCCGTAGTATTTTTCAGCGATTTTCCAAAGATTATCGGAAGCTTTGACAGTATATTTGGCAGGAAGTTCCATGAGTTTAGCCTGTTCCTGCTGTTTTTGTGCTTCCTCCTGTTTTTGCTGTTCCTGACGAAAGGTTATCTGGTTTTTACTGAAATAGTTATAAGTCAGAATGCCTGCAACTAAGACGACTAAAAAGCCGAGAGTAATGGAAATATATGATTCGGGAAAATCAAATTTTTTACGAATTTTTTTCCACATAAAGAGGAAATGATTCCTCCTTTCCGGGCAGAGATTTAAGGGTATACCGGCGGGCCCGACCGGATTCGAACCGGCGATCTTCGCCTCGACAGGGCGACATGTTAACCGCTACACCACGAGCCCATAGAATGCTCTATTTTCAGCGATGATATCAAATGATTGAGGCTGGGTCAATACGTGTGATAGTATAGTTTAGATAAATATGGCAGTTAAATTTACCAATGCAGAAATTGCCAGGCTTTTCCGCCAGGTGGCGGCAGTCTATACTATCCAAAACGTCAACCGATTCCGGATCATTGCCTATGAGAAAGCAGCTGATGCCATCGAAACCAGTAATCTGGAAATCAGGGATCTTTGGCAGGATAAAAGATTATCCGAGATTCAGGGAATCGGAGCAGTCATTTCCGGCCATTTGGAGCAACTGTTCACCTCTGGCAAGGTAAGGGAGTATGAGGAGCTCTTTAAAGCAGTGCCCGAAGGCATGCTTACGCTTCTCGATGTTTCAGGATTCGGACCGAAAAAAGCCTACAGGTTAGCTGTAGAATTCAATTTGAACGATGCCGGAAATGCAATAGATAAGCTGCTCAAGGCTGCCAGGGGCGATAAAATCGCTCCACTCGAGGGATTCGGGGCAAAATCCCAGGCTGACATTATTGAAGCGCTGGAGCGCTTTAAGCTCGGCCAGAACAAGAAAAAAAGAATGCCTTTGCCTGTGGCTGATGCTACGGCCAAACAACTGGTTGCCTATTTAAAGAAATTTGAAGAAGCCGTGCAGGTGGAACCTTTGGGAAGCTTGAGGCGGAAAGTATCAACCATCGGTGACGTGGATTTGGCCGTGGCAACTGACAAGCCTCAAAAAGTACTTGAATACTTTCTGAAATATCCCAAAAAAGACAAGATAATAGAGATTGGACCAAGCGGTGCCAGTTTGATTCTGGGTAACGGCCAGCATGCAGACCTCAGAGTGCAGAAACCCCGAAGTTTCGGTGCTATGCTTCAGTATTTTACCGGCAGCAAGCAGCACAATATCCACCTGCGGGAATATGCCCTGAAAAAAGGATTGTCCTTGTCCGAATACGGCATCAAGATACTCAAAAAGAGTGATAAAAAGCAAAAACTAATTGAATTTCCGCGTGAAGAGGATTTTTATAAATATCTGGGCCTGCCGTGGATTCCTCCGGAACTAAGGGAAGACTTGGGAGAAATCGAAGCGGCCATTAATAACCGGCTGCCAGAACTGGTAAAGCTGACGGACATAAAAGGGGAAGTCCATGTCCATTCCAATTATAATTTGGAACCGTCACATGACCTGGGGCAGAATCCGTTGGGGGAAATGGTAGATAAAGCACAATCTTTGGGTTACGAATATTTAGGCTTAAGCGAACATAATCCGAGTGTTTCCAAGCATACTGAAAAAGAGGTTATTGCTATTATGAAGCGGCGAAAGCAAGATTATGAGCAAATTATGTTGAGCAAAAAAAATGTTCGGGTAAAATTATTTATCATGTTAGAGGTTGATATCCTTCCTGACGGCAAATTAGCCCTACCGGAAAAAGCATTTGAATTCGTAGATGCCGTGGTAGTTTCAGTCCATACAAGTTTCCAAATGCCGAAAAAAGAAATGACTGAAAGAGTGCTGGCTGCTTTTTCCCACCCAAAGGCAAAAATTCTGGCCCATCCTTCAGGACGGTTGATCGGTAAAAGGGAAGGCTATGAGATTGACTGGCAGAGAATATTTGATTTTGCCAAAAATCACGACAAAGCCATAGAAATCAACGCCCACCCTTCAAGACTGGACTTAGTTGACGTTTTGGTAAAAAGGGCAATTGAAAACGGTAATAAACTCATAATCGATACGGACAGCCACGATAGGGAATCTATGGATTTGATGGAGTACGGCATTTCGGTTGCCCGCAGGGGATGGGCTGAAAAAAAGGATATTTTGAATACTATGTCTTATAATAAGTTTAAAAGTTGGCTGATAAGTTAGGAGGTGATAGTCAATGTTATTTGCTTTAGCAGCTATTTTAGGACTGGTTGCTTTATATATCTGGTTTATATATAACGATCTGGTTTCCTCAAGAATGAAGGTCATTGAAGCCTGGAGCCAGATCGACGTACAGCTCAAAAGAAGGGCTGATTTGATTCCCAATCTGGTGGAGACGGTAAAAGGTTATGCCAAACACGAAAAAAAACTGTTGGAGAATGTCACCAAAGCCAGAACCGCTCTTTTGTCTGCCTCAGGACCCAAAGAAAAAGCCGTGGCTGACAATCAGCTTTCCGGGGTATTAAAATCATTGTTTGCTGTAGCTGAGAATTACCCTACGCTTAAAGCCAATGAAAATTTCCTGCATCTTCAAAAGGAACTGTCGGACACCGAGGACAAAGTAACTTTTTCCAGGCAGCATCACAATACGATGGTGATGGAGTATAATACCAAACTCCAGATGTTCCCGAATTCGTTAATTGCCGAAAGATTTAATTTCCGGGACAAGGAATTTTACGAAGCGGAAGAAGCTGACAAAAAAAAGGTTGAAGTAAAATTTGAGGAATGAACTCCATTCACAGCCAGATTCAGGCTAATAAAATGAAGACGGCCGTTGTCATGACGTTTTTTATCTTATTTGTGGTGACGGTCAGTTTCGTCCTGGGGAAGTCTCTGGGTTACGGTTCCTCATGGATTGGGATGGGCTTAATCATTTCGGGACTGATGAGTTTTGTAAGTTTCTACTATTCAGACAAAATCGTTCTTTCCATATCAGGTGCCAGGAAAGCAGACCGCCAAAAAGATTTTGACCTTTATACCGTTACTGAAAACATGGCTTTGGCAGCCGGCATTCCCAAACCCAAAGTTTATGTCATCGAAGATACGGCTACCAACGCTTTTGCCACCGGCCGGGACCCGCAGCACGCCGTTGTTTGTGCAACGCGGGGACTGATCAATAAATTGTCCAGACGGGAACTGGAAGGAGTCATCGCCCATGAAATTTCCCACATCCAGAATTTTGATATCCGTCTGATGGCTATGGTGACTGTCATGGTCGGCGTGATTGCCCTTCTGTCAGATTGGTTTTCCAGGTCATTGTGGTTTGGCAGGCACAGGGATAACGAGCGGAATAATGTATCGGCGGTTCTGATGTTAATAAGCGTTATACTGGCTTTGTTGGCGCCTGTGGTTGCGACACTCATCCAACTTGCCATTTCCCGGAGGCGGGAGTTTCTGGCAGATGCTTCCGGGGCTTTGCTTACCCGTAATCCGGATGCTTTGGCCAGCGCCTTGCAGAAAATTTCCGGGGACAGAGAAGTTTTGGAAGCTGCCACCAATGCCACTGCCCATCTATACATCGTTAATCCTTTCAAAGGCAAAAACTTTACCGCCTGGTTTGCCAATCTCTTCAATACCCATCCCCCCATCTCCGAAAGAGTCAAAATTCTGGAAGCAATGTGACAGGTGTAGCTTCGTAACACCTGGAAGGTGTAAAGTTATACTACCAACCTCCCGAAGACCAGGGCAATCCTCTGGAAAAGTATACCGTTGACCTTAACGAAAAAGCCAAAAAGGGCAAGCTTGACCCGGTCATCGGCCGCAATGATGAAATCCGCCGTTTAATGCAAATCCTGTCCCGCCGCACCAAAAATAATCCTGTCCTTCTCGGAGATCCGGGAGTGGGCAAAACAGCCATAGTCGAAGGCCTGGCCCAGCGGATTGTCTCGCAAGACGTGCCCGATACCCTCAAAAACAAGACTGTTTTGGCTCTGGATATGGCATCACTCGTCGCCGGCTCGAGTTTCCGAGGCGAGTTTGAGGACAGGTTAAAAAAGCTATTAAAGGAAATCGAGAAGTCGGAAGGCAAATACATTCTGTTTATGGATGAAATGCATACATTGGTCGGCGCCGGAGCAGCTGCCGGAGCCATGGATGCGGCAAATATTTTAAAACCGGCCCTGGCCCGCGGCGACCTACATGCCATCGGCGCTACCACGCTTCGCGAATACCGCCAGCATATCGAAACGGACGCTGCTTTGGAGAGACGTTTCCAACCGATTATGGTCAATGAACCGGCGGCTGAAGATTCTTTGGCAATCCTGCGGGGTTTAAAGGAAAAATATGAAATCCATCACGGCATCCGCATAACCGATGATGCCCTTATCGCGGCTGTCAATTTGTCGGTCCGTTACCTGACTGACCGCTTCTTGCCCGATAAGGCGATTGATCTGATAGATGAGGCAGCCTCGGCTTTAAAAATCGAAACAGAGAGCCTGCCGGAAGCTTTAGACAAACTGAAAAGAAAAATCACCCAACTGGAAATTGAGCTGGCTTCTTTGAAAAAAGAGAAAAAGGAGACAGACAGGAAAAAGCGTTTAAACGATGAAGTCAAAACGCTTAAGGAAGAGGAGAAGACATTGGCAGGAAAGTGGCAGCAGCAAAAGGAAATCATCGGAAAACTCCAGTCGGAACGGGTAAAAATGGACCAGTTGAGGCTGGAATTGGAAAGAGCTGAAAGGGAGGCACTTCTTGATAAAGCCGCGGAAATTAAATACGGCAGGATCCCTGAAACCGAAAAGAAACTGCGTGAACTGGAAAGCAACTGGCAAAACATACCTGATCAGGATAAGCTGATCAGGAAAGAAGTCACAGAAGAAGATGTGGCAAAAGTGGTTGCCCGCTGGACCGGTATTCCGGTTACCAAACTATTATCTTCCGAGACCGAAAAACTGGTACAACTGGATAAAGTATTGCAAAAAAGAGTTGTTGGCCAGGATGAAGCCCTTATAAAAATTGCCAGGGCCATCCGGCGGAACAGGGCAGGTCTTTCCGAAGAAGACAGACTTATCGGCAGTTTCCTTTTTCTGGGGCCGACAGGGGTCGGTAAGACCGAAAGAGCCAAAGCTTTGGCTGAATATCTTTTTGATAGCGAAAAAGCATTGATCAGAATTGACATGAGCGAATACCAGGAGGCACATAATATTGCCCGACTTATCTTTGATCATGACCTCAAATCTCGGCAGCGACATAATCCAGGAATTGGAAGGTAAAAGTGAAGCAAAGCTGCAGGAAAGCGTACTTAACTTGTTGCGTAAAAGCTTCCGGCCCGAATTTTTGAACAGGCTTGACCAGATTGTTGTCTACCACCGTCTGACGGAAAGACAGGTAGGGCAAATCGCAGAAATTCAGCTTGGCAAAGTACGGCAAAAGCTTGATCGGCAGAATATAAAAATCAGTTTCAGTGAAGATTTAAAATCATATCTGGCTAAAACATGTTTTGATCCTGTCTACGGGGCCAGGCCTTTAAAAAGAATTATCCAGGATAAAATCCTTGATGAACTGGCGTTTAGGATGATCGAAAATAAAGCTACAGCAGGTTCTGAATTGACCGCGGACTACAAAGACAATAGAATTACCTTCAAAGTCAGATAAAATCCCCTAATTATGATAAGACAAACCGCAGCACTTATTATTGGTCAAGCTGTCGGGCAATTCAGCCGGCTGTTAAATCTCGGAGCTGGCGGTACTTGGCCGGGTGAACTCGCCCTTTCAATCGATCCTCATATTTTGAAAAATTTAGCCGGACATATCCGCAAAGGCATCGTTATCGTGGCCGGAACCAACGGCAAGACAACTACTACGCTGATGATAAAAACCATTTTGGAAGCAAACGGAAACTCAGTAATTAATAATTCATCCGGAGCCAATCTGATAAACGGAATCACCGCTTCGCTCATCCGACAGGCTGATATATGGGGCAGGCTTAACTGTGATTATGCTGTTTTGGAAACAGATGAAAATTCACTGCCGGCGATAGTTGAGGAGATAACTCCCAATGCGGTCGTTTGCCTAAATCTTTTCAGAGACCAGCTGGACCGTTATGGGGAAGTGGATGTCATTACTGAGAAATGGGCTCTGGCCATTAAAAATATGAATAAAAAGACTGCTTTAATTTTAAACAGCGATGATCCGCAAATTGCTTTTTTGGGAAAAAAGTATGCCGGTAAAACCGTCTATTTCGGGCTCAATGTTAAAAAGCTGCAGAAATATTCTTTTGAACATGCTACGGATTCGATATTCTGTCCGAACTGCGGCCGGCGCTTAAAGTTTGCGGCCATTTATTATTCCCACCTAGGCTGGTGGCAGTGTCTAAAGTGCGGACTGAAAAGGCCGGACCCGGAATTTTTCAACTGGGAATCCCCTTTGCCGGGACTTTACAACAAATACAATACCCAGGCAGCCGCGGCTGTTGCCAAAACATTGGGTGTTGAAGACGGATTAATTGCCAAGTCCTTGAAAAAAGTCAGTCCCGCCTTCGGACGGCAGGAGGAACTGGTTCATCAGGGAAAACCGCTTAAACTGATGCTGTCAAAAAATCCGGCCGGTTTTAATGAAAGTCTTAGAACTGTGATCGGTCTTAAGGCAAAAAACATACTGCTGGTTTTAAATGACCGGATTCCGGACGGTCGTGATGTTTCCTGGATCTGGGATGTTGATTTTGAAATGATCCCCGCCAAGGTACAGATTACGGTAGCCGGCGACAGGGCATTGGATTTGGGTTTGCGTATGAAATATGCCGGACTAAAATATGCAGTTGAAACAGTTCTGTCCAATGCCATAAATAAAGCTGCCGGGCAAGCAGAAGAAAAATTGTATGTTCTGCCGACCTATTCGGCCATGCTGGATATCCGCAAGATTATTTCCGGGAAGAAAATATTATGAAATTCAAACTGACAATCGCCTGGCTGTATCCTGATTTAATGTCCACTTACGGAGACCGGGGCAATCTGATCTGTCTGGAGAAACGCTGCAGTTGGCGAAAAATTGAGGTTGAAATTAAAAATATCACCTTGGAAACTGGTATTTCAGAATTGTTAACTGCCGATTTACTGTTTATGGGAGGAGCCCAGGACCGGCAGCAAAAAGTGGCCGCGGATGACTTTATTCACCATAAAGGCCCGGTCATAAAAAGGATGATTAACTCGGATATTCCTGCTTTGTTTGTCTGCGCCGCCTACCAGGCAGCCGGTTATTATTATAAGCCGTACCATGGAAAAGACATTCCCGGAGCAGGAATTTTCGATCTTTACACTGAACACCCAGGCGATCAAAAACAAAGACTTATCGGCAACTGCGCTTCCGAAATAGTAAACCTGTCGGAACTTAAAGGCACAACTCTGGTTGGTTTTGAAAACCACGGCGGCCGGACCTATCTGGGCGGCAAAATGAAGCCTCTGGCTAAAGTTCTGACGGGAGGAGGCAATAACGGGGAGGACGGATTTGAAGGAGGAGTATACCGTCATGCCATAGGCAGTTATTACCACGGTCCCCTTTTGCCGAAAAATCCCCAGCTGGCCGACTGGCTGATTGCCCGGGCTCTTGAAGTCAAATACCGAAAAAAGATAAAATTACAGCCTCTGGTGAGTTTTGAGGAAAAGGTGGCGCATAAAAAGATGCTCAAATCAATAACATGAAAAAAGAAGATAAAGTCAGTGAGCTGAAGAAGGAATTATCCTTTTTGTATAAAATTACCCAGGACCTTCATAAACTGGAAATCAGCGAGCTGCTTCAGGAAATTGTCAAAATCGCCGACCAGGTAACAAGAGCAGATTCCTGTCTGATTTATGTCTTGGATCAGGAAAAAAACGAGCTGGTTTTGCGCGCTTCCAAAAATCCCCATTCGCATCTATTAAAAAAAATCAAAATGAAAATGGGGGAAGGCATTACCGGCTGGGTTGCCAAAGAAAAAAAACCGGTGGCCATCGGCAGCGGAGCCTCCAAGGATACGCGCTTCAAATATTTCCGTAATCTACCGGAAGACAAATTTGAAGCTTTTTTGTCCGTGCCTGTCCTCAATAAAAAAGGGGTCTGCGGTGTCATCAATGTACAGCATAAGAAAGCCCATAAACATACGGCAACGGAAATAAACCTGCTCTCTGCCATCGGTAAGCTGGCCGGTACGGCTGTCGAAAATGCGCTTCTGATAGAAGAGTCGTTAAGTTTGCGGGAAACACTTGAAATGAGAAAAGTATTGGATAAAGCCAAGGGCATCTTAATGAAAAATAATCGCATTAATGAAAATGAAGCCTACCGCAGGCTGCGCCAGGAAAGCATGAACAGCCGCAAGTCTATAGGTGAAATAGCCGAGGCAATTATTCTGGCTGAGCGGATGAAACTTGGGGCTTGACAGAAGTCCGTAATCAGATTTAAGATAAAATATCAAATCCGCGAAGAAGCGGACGAAGACAGTGAAGTCTTCTGTACTCGATGATGAGGCAGAGGGCTTTTTTATTGGATTTAATTATTAAAAATTATTTAAGGAGTTTACACTGATGCCTAAAGATGCAATTAAAGAAGTTTTGGAGCGTGCCAAGAAAGACAAAGTTACCTTTATTGATTTACAGTTTACTGATTTTTTGGGAAATATAAAAAGTTCGACAATTCCCGTCTATAATCTGGCTGACGCCCTTTCCCGCGGTATCTGGATCGACGGCTCATCTATTGAAGGTTATGCCAGGATTCATGAGTCGGACATGTTTCTGATGCCGGATACAACCACCTATGCAATGTTGCCCTGGAGGAACAATATCGAAACCGGCAGAGTGGCCAGGCTAATCTGCGATGTTTATAAACCAAATCACGAACCGTTCGATGGTGACCCGCGGCAAATACTGAAAAAAGTATTGGTCGAAGCCAGGCAAATGGGTTACGAGTTTTACACGGGGCCGGAATGCGAATTTTTCCTGTTTCCCAAAGGAGCTGACGGAAAGATTATGCTCCAGTCGAAAGGCAACGGCTATTATTTCGACCTTATCATGGATGAGACCTATCTCATTAAAAGGGAGATTATGGAAGCAATAGGCCAAATGGGCATCATCACCGAAACTTCCACCCATGAAGTGGCTGACAACCAACATGAGATTGACATCCGTTATGATAAGGCTCTGAAAACAGCTGATGATACCATCACTTTGAAGATGGCGACAAAATTCATTGCCTTCAAGCATAATTTCCATGCTACTTTTATGCCTAAACCTTTTTTCGGCATCAACGGTTCGGGCATGCACACGCACCAGTCTTTGTGGAAAGGTGGCCGCAATGTTTTCTATGACAAAACCGATAAATACGGCCTGTCAAAAATTGCTTACCAATATTTGGCCGGTCAGCTAAAGCATGTACGGGAGATAACGGGTATCTTTGCGCCTACTGTCAATTCCTATAAAAGGCTGACACCGGGCTATGAGGCACCGGTTTATGCCTGTTGGGCAAGGATAAACCGTTCAGCTTTAATCAGGGTGCCGAAAGTTTCCAAAGGCACGGAAGAAAAAGCTTCCCGGATGGAGATCAGAAGCCCTGATCCGTCCAGCAACCCTTATCTGACTTTCGCCGCCTTGCTCAAAACGGGCTTGGAAGGCATAAAGAAGGGGATGAAAGCGCCGGAGCCGGTCGAAGAGAATCTATTCGAATTTGACGATGCACGTTTGGCTAAACACTATATTGCCAAACTGCCGGCTTCACTCAAAGAAGCAATCGACGAAATCGAAAAGGGAAGGATCGTCAGAGACATTTTCGGAGAATATACCTGGAAAAGATATATTGAGGCCAAGAATGCGGAATGGGACAATTTTCGCATTTCGGTCACCGACTGGGAAACGGCCAACTACCTGGAAATACTCTGAGCAAATTGGCAATAAACATTTAAAAGAAGCCCTGCAACCGGGGCTTCTTTTATACGTTATGATCGGAGATTAAAAAAATATTATAATAGTATATTCATAAATAGATATGGATAAAGCTAGTACCAAACTGACAACTGACGAAATAAAGAAATTAGCTAAATTGGCTAATTTAAAGCTTACGGAAGCACAAATCAAAAAAATGGCTGAAAGCGTTTCATCAGTCCTGTCTTATGTCTCTCAATTAAAATCGTTAAATACAACCGATACAGAGGAAACTTCACAGGTAACCGGGCAGGAAAATGTTTTCCGAGATGATGTCGTTGATGCAGAACGCATGTTGTCCCAAGCAGAAGCCCTTTCAAATTCCAAAAATAATCACAACGGGTATTTTATGGTAAAAGCCATTTTTGAGGAAGTATGATAACCGATAAGACAATAAAGGAAATACACTCAGGCCTGAAAAGAAGGGATTATTCCTGTGTTGAAATTATTGAAGAGACATATAAAAATATTGAAAAATATGATTCTGAAATTAATTCGGCCATTACCGTCCTCGATAAAAAATCTGTCTTAAAAAAAGCCAAAGCAATAGATGCAGAACACAAAGTTAGCGATCTTCTTTGCGGTATACCCTTCGTCTTAAAAGATGCCTATGTAACCCGCGGAATTAGAACAACCTGTGCCTCAAACGTTTTAGCTGACTATATTCCTCAATATAATGCAACAGTCTATAAAAAACTCAATGATTTGGGAGCGGTTTTAATCGGAAAAATGAATCAGGATGCCTGGGGTCATGGCGGAAGTACTGAAAATACTGATTTTGCACCGACCCATAATCCCTGGGATTTAACGCGTGTTGCTGGTGGATCAAGCGGAGGTCCGGCAGCAGCTCTAGCCGGACGCATGTCAGTATTCGCTATAGGAGAAGATACAGGAGGTTCAATCAGAAATCCTGCAGCCTGGTGCAACATAACAGGACTAAAAGTAAGCTACGGCCGGGTATCAAGATACGGATCAATTGCCTATGCATCGTCTTTTGATACAGTCGGACCTATGGGAAAAACAGCCGAAGACTGCGCTATTATCCTGGAGAGGATTGCAGGAAAAGATCCTTATGATGCCACCAGTTCCCTTAATCCCGTACCAACTTATACGGCTTCCCTGGACAAAACTCTAAAAGGAAAAAAAATTGCTTTGCCGAAAGATTTATTGGGAAAAGGACTTGATCCTGAGATTAAAAACGCCATATTAGAGGCAGCTGAAAAATTTAACTTTCTTGGGGTAGCTGTTGAGGAAGTATCGATGCCGATTTTTGACTACGGATTGGCTGTTTATTATGTAATCGCACCCTGTGAAACCAGCTCGAATTTAGCCAGATACGACGGTATCAGATATGGTAATGACAGGTCAAATTTCACCGAAGAAACTATGCGCCGGATCATGATCGGAACATACGCTTTATCAGCAGGTTATTATGATGCTTTTTACCGGAAAGCCCAAAAGGCCAGAACATTATTTATCAAAGCCTATCAGGATATCCTTTCGAAATTTGACGCAATTCTTATGCCGGTTAATCCTACTCCGCCGACTGTTATCGGAGAATTGATAGGTGATCCGCTCCAGAATTTGTTGGCAGATTTTTATACCGTAACCCAAAATCCTGTAGGTGTGCCTTCATTGGCGGTTCCATGCGGCTTTACTAAAAATAAACTGCCGATTGGCATGCAACTTATAGGCAAAATGTTTACTGAAGAAATATTGCTTAATATCGGACATCAGTACCAACTGGTAACTGATTGGCACAAAAAGAAGCCTGAAATGATTTCATAATGAATAAAAACTACCATCCTATAATCGGTATGGAAATACATGTGGAGCTGAAGACCGCCTCCAAGATGTTTTGCGGCTGTAAAAATGACCCTTTCGGAGCTCCCAAACCCAACATTTATACCTGTCCGGTCTGTTTGGGATTGCCCGGAGCGCTACCTGTTCCCAACCGCAAGGCGGTAGAGTGGTGCATCATATTGGGGCTAGCCCTGAATTGCGATATCCCCCTATTTTCCAAATTCGACCGCAAGAATTATTTTTACCCGGATCTGCCGAAGGGTTATCAGATATCCCAGTACGACCAGCCGTTTGCCGTCGGCGGTTATTTGAACATCACTTCGGGAAAAGAAAAGAAAAGGATCGGCATAACCAGGGTGCATCTGGAAGAAGACACCGGCAAGTTAATGCATGCCACGGTGGACGGTAAAAAAGTCTCATTGATCGATTTCAACCGCAGCGGAGTGCCTCTGGTCGAGATAGTCACCGAGCCGGATTTGCGGTCAAGTGAAGAGGCCAGAATTTTTCTGAAAAAGCTCCATCAGATAATACGCTACCTGGAAATCTCCGATGCCGATATGGAGAAAGGCACCATGAGACTTGAGCCCAATATTTCAGTCAGTGAAGTCAGCAAATCGAGGGCAGGCGAACTGCCTCCCTATAAAGTCGAAGTCAAGAACATAAATTCTTTTTCCTTTGCCAAAAAAGCCATTGATTACGAAGTTAACAGGCATATAGCCATTCTGGAAACGGGCAGTCTGCCTGAACAGGAAACCCGCGGTTGGGACGAAAAGAAAGGTATCACCTTTTCGCAAAGATCCAAAGAAGAAGCCCAGGATTACCGTTATTTTCCGGAGCCTGATATTCCTCCGATCCGCTGGCAGAAATCACAAATCAATTCCTTCAAATCGCAGATTCCGGAACTGCCTGACCGGAAATTGACCAGATTTATTAAAGAATACGTTTTGTCCGAATATGATGCCGTCATCCTGACAGATGAAAAAGCGGTTGCCGCTTATTTTGAAAAAGCCGCCATAAGCAAAACCGTGCCCGCAAAAACAATAACCAACTGGATAATCAACAAAAAAGCGGATATTAAGAAATTATCTCCGGAAGAACTGGTTAAACTGATCCAATCCAAGTCACAAGTTTCTTCCATGCCGGATAAGGAGCTGGAGGAAATTATTTCTAAAATAATCAGTTCCAATCCCAAAGCAGTTGCCGATTACAGGGCCGGAAAAGAAACAGCCATGATGTTCCTTCTTGGCCAGGTCATGAGGGAGACGCGGGGTCGCGCTGATGCAAACACCACTCGTAAAATATTGGAAACTAAACTAAAATAGGGTGTGTTAATGCAAAGTGAGCTTATACCACTTAATAACTTCGAATTAACCCGGACTGAAATTGCTAAAAAATTAGTCGCTGAAGGACCTTATCCTGAAGCCAGGAAGAGTGTTTTATTCTGGCTTGATCCGGATAGCGTAAATCAGGAAAGGACTGATAGGCTCAATCAGGTTATGAGAGAGGCCTTAACCGAAAGAGATGAGGCCGGAGATACATATATTTACCGTGGAGTATTTAAAGAAAAATCCAAAAAGGAAGATTTGGATGAAGATATTTACCTGTTGAAAACTTTAATTAATCAGAATGTGCCTTTGCCTGCGGTCAGAGGAGTCGCAGTAAGGCTTATAGATAAAGATTTAGGTTGGGAAAACAATAGCATCAGAGATGAATCTACAGGCTTATACAACAGAGGATTTATGGTCAGGGGTATGGAAGAAATGCTGGAACATTTCCTGATGGGAGAAAGTGACAGCGCTATTTGTTTTATTGATTTGGATAATCTAAAAAAACATAATAAACCTGGATATAATTTTGGTAACGGGGCGATCCAGGCTGTGGCCAATGCTTTAAGATCTTCCGGCGGTATCGCCGGTAGAATATACCGGGGGGATGAAAATATGCTTATCATGCCCGGAATAAGTAATGATGCTGAGATAGCTAAAGCCATGCAAATTATCCGGGATGATGGTTTGCCTTATGGAATTAGCGATGTTAAAAGACAAGATCATCCGGAAAAACAGATAAGCGGTGAGCCAATAAATTTTTCCGATGGATTTACAACTTTCAGGGAAGTCATCAATTATCTGGTAAATGAAAATCCAGATTTTTCCGAATTAACTTATTTTGAAATTCGCAGAAAAATTATTGATACCGCATTATTAATGAGTCAATCATTTCAAATTATTAATAAGGGAATAAAAAAAGAAAAACCTTTGGAACAAATTATGAAGGAATTAAATCCCCAAACAACGGAAGCAAACAAAAAAGTAATTGAATTTTGTCTTAAAAAAGCCGGACCGAAATAAAATGTCTGATTTTGTACATCTGCACTGCCATACGGAATTTTCGCTTTTGGACGGTTTGGCCAAGATCAAAGACTTGCTGGCCAGAACCCGCGAACTCGGCATGGATTCCCTGGCCATTACCGATCACGGCTCGATGTACGGAGTGATCAAATTCTACCTTGCAGCCAGAGAGGCCGGCATCAAACCGATCATCGGCGTCGAAGCCTACCAGGCGGCCCGTTCACGTCTGGAAAAGCAGAACGGAACTGATAATGACCAGCATCATCTTTTACTGCTGGCCAAAAATAATACAGGCTACCACAATCTGATGAAGCTGGTTAGCCACGCCAATCTGGAAGGATATTACTACAAACCGCGAATCGACCTGGAGATACTGAACGAGCACAGTGAGGGATTGATTTGCCTGTCGGGTTGCCTCAACGGCCAGGTGCCCCAACTATTATTGCACAAACAGGAGGAGACTGCCGAAAGGAAAGCCAAAGAATTTCTGGAGATTTTCGGCAAAGACTATTATTTCGAGCTTCAGAAGCATCCTAAATTTCCGGAGCAGGATGAAGTTAATGAGAAGCTGATTGCGCTTTCCCGCAAACTGGGAATACCACTGGTGGCTACCAACGATATACATTATATTATGCCGGAGGACGCCTACGCACAGGAAATCCTCTTATGCGTCCAAACGCAGCATACAATCCTCGAACCGAAACGCCCCATTTCCATGATCGATTCACCGGATTTTTATTTGAAGTCCAAGGAAGAAATGACGGGATTGTTTATCCAATACCCGGAGGCTATTGAAAATACCGTTAAAATAGCTGCCGAGTGCAATGTAGAAATTGACCTTGGTAACTGGATTTTACCCCAGTTTGAAGTCCCCAAAGACGAAACAGCTGAATCTTTCCTGACTAAAACAGCCACAGCCGGGGTTAAAGAGCGCTACGGGCATATGACTGAGGAACTTCAGAAAAGGCTGGACTATGAACTCAACATTATTGCCAAGAAAGGCTATTCTACTTATTTTCTGATTGTGGCTGATTTCGTCAACTGGGCTAAAAAACAGGAAATTGCCGTCGGGCCCGGCAGGGGCTCGGCAGCCGGCAGTCTGGTCGCCTATTCAACCGGCATTACCGAACTTGATCCGATCAGGCACAACCTGCCTTTTGAACGGTTTTTAAACCCTGACCGTCCGTCACCGCCGGATATTGATCTTGATTTTGCCGATACCCGCAGGGATGAAGTTATCGCTTATGTCACTGAAAAATACGGCAATGACAGGGTGGCACAGATTATTACATTCGGGACAATGGAGGCCAGGGCAGCCATCCGCGATGTCGGCAGGGCATTAGGGATGCCCTATGCCCAACCCGACAGGATAGCCAAATTAATACCGCCCGGTGCACAGGGGTTTCCCATGACCATAGATAAAGCCGTGCAGACATCACCTGAACTGTCGCAGGCTTACCAAAACGAACCGGAGACCAAGAAACTGATTGATCTGGCCAGGAAACTCGAAGGGGTAGCCCGCCACGCTTCAGTCCATGCGGCCGGAGTGGTAATTTCCGACAAACCGCTGACAGAATATACCCCTCTTCAACGGGAAACCAAAGGGCAGCGCATTATTACCCAATATGACATGTATTGTTTGGACCTGAATGCGGCAGACGGCAAGGCGGTCGGGCTTCTCAAAATGGACCTTTTGGGTTTGAGGAACCTGACAATCCTGGAAAATGCCATCAAGTTCGTAAAGGCTACCAAGCAAATTGACATTGATTTGCGCAACCTGCCTTTGGATGATGCAGCCGTCTTTAAATTGATTTCTTCCGGGGAGACAACGGGCATTTTCCAGATGGAATCATCCGGTATGCGCAGACTGGCCAGGGATTTGAAACCGACAAAATTTACCGATATCTCCGCCATGGTTGCCCTTTTCCGGCCTGGCCCGATGGAGTGGATCCCGACTTTTATCGAATCCAAGGAAAATCCCCGCAAAATCAAATACATCCACCCTGATTTGAAATCAATTCTGGCTGAAACCTACGGCATTGCCGTCTACCAGGAACAATGCATGTTGATCGCCAATAAAATGGCAGGTTATTCCATGGTGGAGGCCGATAAACTCAGGATGGCCATCGGCAAGAAAAAAAGGGAAGTCATGAAAAAGGAAAAGGAAAAGTTCATCAAAGGATGTGCCAAAAGGGGTTTGTCGGATGAGATGGCGGAAAAGATCTTTTCCTTGATCGAAAAGTTTGTCGGCTACGGCTTCAATAAAGCCCATTCAGCTTCCTACGCTTTGATAGTTTACCAGACCGCCTATATGAAACAGAAATTCCCGGTCGAGTTTATGACGGCTGTTCTGGCTGCAGAAAGCCGCGGTGCATCGGGACCTGCCCGTGACGATAAAATTGCCCAGGCGATTCTCGAATGCCGCAGGATGAAGATCAGCCTACTTCGACCGAACATCAACAAGTCTGATGTCGAGTTTAAAATTGAGAGCGACGAAGATGCCGGAGGCAAAATCAGGTTCGGGCTTTCGGCCATTAAAAATGTGGGAACGGCAGCTATCGATTCCATCCTGGCAACCAGGGATAAAAATGGCGATTTCAAATCTTTTACCGATTTCATCACCAGGGTAGACTTGTCCAAAGTCAACCGGAAAACGGTGGAAAGCCTGATAAAAGCGGGAGCCATGGACCAGTTCGGTAAAAGATCCTCGCTTCTGGCTGCTTTTTCGGAAATTATTGAAAGAGTGCACAAGGGACAGATGAAAAAAGACAGCGGCCAGGTCAGTCTGTTTGTGACCGACGAGAGCGAAGAAATCACCGACCACCTGCCGGAGATGGAAGAACTTTCCAGGGAGGAGCTTTTGCTTTTCGAAAAACAATTTTTAGGTTTTTATATCACGGAACACCCTCTTTCCAACCAGATAAATGAATTGGAGAAAAGAGTCTCGCACAGACTCAACATGCTGGCCAGTCAGGTCAAATCAACTGTTGTTGTGGGCGGCATCATAACCCAGGTAAAAAAAATTACTACCAGAAATGGCGGACAGGAAATGGCATTCGTCAAAATAGACGACTTTACCGGGTCAATAGAATTGGTTGTCTTCCCTACGGTTTTTGAACGGACCAAATTCACCTGGATTTCCGATAAAGTTGTTTTGGTAAAAGGCAAAGTCAGCGAAAAAGACGACCGGCTGGCTGTCCTTGTCGATGATGCCAAACTGATGGTTTGAAAGGCATTTCAGGTGCATCGTGACGGCATCTTGACTGGTTTCATTCGCCAATCTAAAATAAAACCATAATTAAAGAGTGAAAACAAAAGCTAAAGAGCGGGGAATTGCGGAGAAGAAGAAAGCAACAGCACAAAAAGATACATCCGAAGTAAGAAATATTGTATACGGATTTAAATTAGCATCAGATTTGGGTTTTGCTCTCGTCGTTCCTCTCGTCGGTGGAGCCTTATTGGGCTCCTATTTGGATAGGGAATTAAATACCTCTCCTAGACTGACTCTCTCTTTGATTTTTACAGGATTAATAGTCGGACTTTACAGCATGTACCGTTCAATAAGAAATATGACTCAGGAGTAACGGTTTGAATTAATATATGCCATCGATTCACATATCTTTAAGCGCTGAAACAATCTTTACTTTTATGGGTATACCGGTATCCAATTCCCTGCTGACGACCTGGCTGGTAATGGCCGTATTAATTATTTTGGCTCTGAAAGTATCTTCAGGCATAAAATTGATCCCCGGTTATCTGCAGTCAATAATGGAAGCCATTATCGGCGGTATCCATGACCTATTTGAGGAAATACTACATGAGAACAATGCCAAATTTTTTCCGTTTTTAATGACTTTATTCCTGTTTATTATTTTCAACAACTGGTCAGGATTACTGCCCGGAGTTGGAACAATCGGCATTTATGAAGAAGAGGAAGTTCATGCGGGCATTATCCGATCTGCCAGCGCCTCCGAAGTAATACTAGCGGAAGAAGACAAAAATGCGGGCGAATCCGCAGTCAGCCGAGAAGTTAAAGCACAAACTGATTGGTTTGATGGAAAAAGCAATGAAGATCAAAAGATTTTTGTGCCCCTGTTGAGATCAGGCTCAGCTGATTTGAATACAACACTGGCTTTAGCCATCCTCACCATGGGTTATATTCAATTTGCCGGTCTCTCCGCTTTGAAAATGAATTATGTTAAAAAATTTATTAATATCTCCAATCCCATTAATTTTGTGGTCGGTATTCTGGAGCTGGTATCGGAATTTGCCAGAATCATTTCGTTTTCTTTCAGGCTGTTCGGCAACATCTTTGCCGGAGAAGTGCTGCTCACGGTAATTGCTTTTTTGATGCCGTTACTTGCACCTATTCCCTTTTTGGGACTGGAACTGTTTGTCGGTTTTATCCAGGCTTTAGTGTTCCCGCTTTTGGCTGCAGTCTTCTTTTCATTGGCTGTAAGCAAAGAGGGGCATTAAATAATATATAAGTTTATCAAGATTGTTAAAGTTAATAGTTAAAAAGGGGGTGAAAATATGCCGGAAGAAGGATTAAAAGCGATTGCGACAGCATTGGCCATAGGTTTAGGAGCTATCGGTCCGGGTATAGGTATCGGTATATTAGCATCAAAGGGATTGGAAGCTATTGGAAGAAATCCTGAAGCTGAAGGTAAAATCAGAACCAGCATGATTTTGGGTATCGCCTTTGCGGAAGCTATCGCGATTTACGCGCTGGTTATTGCCCTAATTATTAAGTTTACCTAAAGAGGCAGACAGGCAGTTATATTATGGAGAGTTTAGGCATACAACCAATACCATTTCTTTTACAGGCTCTTAATTTCCTGATACTACTTTTGGTTTTAAAGAAATTCCTTTATAAGCCGATTTTACAAATGCTGGCTGAACGCAAGAAAAAAATCGAGGAAGGTGTGGAATTCAGTGAAAAGACAAAAGCAGAATTTGAAAAAAGTGAAAAGAAGCGGGAGGAAATTGTCAGTAAAGCCAGAGCAGATGCCCGTAAAATTCTGGAAGAAACCAAGAAAGCGGCTAAAAAGCAGGAAGCGGAAATAGTTGATGAGGCAAATGTGCAAGCCCAGGAGATTAATGCCAGGGCCAGGCGTGACAGCGAGGCTTTGAAGGAAGAATTGGAAAAAGAGCTAAAAGTTAAAGCGGTCGAAATTGCCGAGAAGATAGTTGAGAAAGTTATTAAGGAATCACTGTCAGAATCAGCCCACAAGGCTTTGATTGACAGAAAACTCAAAGATGTCTCGGGAAAATTAAAAGCATAATGAAAACCGGAGAATCCGTAAGTAAGCTAAAAACCGCGGTTGTCAAAAGCGTGGTGCCTTTAACTGCGGGGCAACGGAATGAATTTGAAATGAAACTGCGAGTACTGTTCGGTGAAGAAGTTACGATCACCAATGAACTGGACAGGCAGCTTTTGGGCGGTTTTACGGTCAGGGTAGGAGACTGGTTCCTGGATGCTTCCGTTATAAGGGATCTGCAAAAAATAAAAGACTCTCTGAAATAATAGATATGGCTCATAAAATTTCTACCAGCATTATTGTCAGTGATTTATTAAAAAAACTTGATAAAGTCAAAACGACAATTGAGTCCGGTTATATCGGAAATGTGGTCGAAGTCTCAGACGGAGTAGCTAAAGTCTCAGGTCTGGATGATTTATCCTATTCAGAAATGGTTGAATTTGAGAGCGGGGTTTTGGGAGTGGCTATCAACCTAGAGGAAAAAGAAGTTGGTATCGTCATTCTGGGAAATTATCTGGATATTAAGGAAGGCGACCGTGTCAGGGGAATAGGCAGATTGCTGTCAATCGGAGTCGGCCATGAATTGATAGGCCGGGTAATAGACCCCCTGGGAAATCCTCTGGACGGAAAAGGCTCCATTAAAACCGAAAAATTCTACCCCATTGAAAAATTGGCACCCGGAGTTGTTAAACGCCAGCCGGTCAATACACCACTTCAGACAGGCATCAAAGCCATTGACAGCATGATTCCCATCGGCCGCGGGCAAAGGGAACTGATTATCGGCGACCGCGGCACGGGTAAAACTGCAGTCACTTTGGACACTATCCTCAATCAAAAAGGCAAAAAAGTCATCTGTATATATATAGCCATAGGACAAAAATCTTCGCGGGTTGCCCAAATAATAGATCTTTTTAACCGCCATCATGCAATCGAACATACTATCGTAGTGGCTGCCAATGCTTCCGATCCGGCTTCACTTCAGTATATTGCCCCTTACACAGGTACTGCCATTGGTGAATTTTTTATGGACCAGGGAAAAGACGCCCTGGTAGTTTATGACGATCTGACAAAGCATGCCTGGGCATATAGACAGATTTCCCTGATATTGAGAAGACCGTCCGGAAGGGAAGCCTATCCCGGTGATATTTTTTACCTGCACTCAAGACTTTTGGAAAGAAGTGCCAGGATGGCTGATAAATACGGCGGCGGGTCCTTAACCTCCCTACCGATTATCGAAACCCAAGCCGGAGACATGTCGGCTTATATTCCTACCAATGTTATTTCCATTACCGACGGCCAAATTTATTTTGAATCCGACTTGTTTTACGCAGGTATCCGTCCGGCCATCAATGTCGGATTGTCGGTTTCCCGCGTCGGTGGAGCCGCTCAAATTAAAGCCATGAAACAGGTTACCGGCAGGCTCAGGCTTGATCTCGCACAGTACCGTGACCTGGCTGCTTTTGCCCAGTTTGCCACAGACCTGGATGAGAAAACAAAGCAGCAGATTGAACGGGGTGCACGGATGATCGAACTTCTCAAACAGGGACAATTTAATCCTATGAGCGTTGAAGAGCAGGTCGTCCTGTTTTTTGCCGGTACCAATGGTTTTTTGGACAGTATTCCTGTCGGAAGAATCGGTGACTTTGAGGAAGGACTGCTGGAATACTTTAATGCACAGCATAAGGATATTTTGAAAAAAATCAGGACCGAAGAAAAAATCAGTGATGATCTTAGCAGGGATTTAAATAAGGCGTTGGAAAGTTTCAGTAAAAATTTTTAATGGCTAATATAAAAATAATCAGGCGCAGAATAAAAAGTGCGCAAAATATTGCGCAAATCACCAAAGCGATGCAGATGGTGGCAGCCTCCAAAATGAAAAAGGCTCAGGATGCGGCTATGGCCGGCAAGCCTTATGCGGACAAAATTTATGCGGCTGTTCGGGAACTGGCCGACCGGGTTGACCGGTCCTCCCATACCCTTTTAACCGAGGGAAATAAAGAGGGTCACCCCCTGTATATTTTGATATCCACAAACAAAGGCCTATTGGGAGGCTTGAATACCAATCTCTTCCGGCAGACAGCCGCCTGGCTCAAGGAAATAAAAGCTGCAGAATTTATTTCCGTCGGTAAAAAAGGCGAGAGTTTTGTCGTCAAATGGGGCAGGAAGCTGGTAGCAGATTTCTCTCATAGTGTGCCCTTTACCTCCAGTGTACCGGCTCTGACCTCACTTGTGGTTGAGGGATTTATAAGCGGTGTTTTTTCCGAAGTCCATCTCGTATACAGCAATTTTCTGACTGCTTTAAAACAGGAACCTGACCGGAAAATGATTCTGCCGATTACCTCTTTTGAAGAGGTTGCCAAAGAAGAGGCAATTGACAGCCGGGAATTTTTGATCGAACCGGCTCCGGCTGAGGTTTTAAACAGCCTGTTGCCGCACTACCTTGAAAATCAGATAAGGAGTGCCATCCAGGAAGCCGAAGCTTCGGAACATTCAGCCCGGATGATCGCCATGAAAAATGCGACAGATGCCGCTTTGGATTTGATGGATGACCTGACTTTGCAGTACAACAAAGCCCGTCAGGAAAAAATTACTTATGAGATTGCCGACATGGTGACGGCCAGAATGGCGGTGAAGTAAATATGAACGAAGGAAAAATAATTTCAGTAATAGGCGCAGTAGTCGATATTGAATTTTCACGGGAAAATCTGCCGGAACTTTATAATGCATTGTTTGTTAGTCGACTTAATGACAACAGCCGTCTGGTTTTGGAAGTTGAAGCCCATTTGGGCGAAGGCCGCGTACGGGCAATTTCCCTGGGCCCGACAGACGGATTGAAACGGGGACAAAAGGTTGAAAATTCCGGGGCACCGATTAAAGTGCCGGTAGGAAAAGAGACATTGGGCAGGATTTTCAATGTCACCGGTGAAGTTATTGACGAGAAAGCGGAAATTAAAGCTAAAAAATTCTATCCCATCCACCGTGAGGCACCCTCACTTAAAGCCCAGAACGTCCAGGCGCAAATTTTGGAAACCGGTATCAAAGTAATTGATTTGATCGCGCCTTTTGTTAAAGGCGGAAAAGTCGCCATTTTCGGAGGTGCGGGTGTCGGTAAAACAGTCCTGATTCAGGAGTTGATCCGAAACGTGGCAACTGTCCATAAAGGAGTCTCCGTTTTCACCGGTGTCGGTGAGAGAACCCGCGAAGGTAATGATTTATGGAAGGAAATGAAAGAATCAGGAGTAATCGAACAAACAGCTCTTATTTTCGGCCAGATGAACGAGCCGCCCGGTGCCAGACTCAGGGTCGCTCTGACGGGGTTGACCATGGCTGAATATTTCCGCGATGAGGAAGGCCAGAATGTGCTATTGTTTATTGATAATATTTTCCGTTTTGCCCAGGCCGGTAGCGAAGTTTCCGCACTTTTAGGTCGCATTCCCTCTGCGGTCGGATATCAGCCCACACTTGCTTCTGAAATGAGTGCTTTGCAGGAAAGGATCACTTCGACCCAAAAAGGATCAATCACTTCAGTCCAGGCAGTCTATGTACCTGCTGATGATTATACCGATCCGGCGCCTGTGGCCACTTTTGCCCATTTGGACGCCTCAATTTCCCTGGAAAGGTCAATTGCCGAACAGGCGATTTATCCGGCTGTTGATCCCCTGGCTTCCCGCTCCAGAATTTTGACTGCCGATGTTGTCGGTGAAGAGCATTATAAAGTTGCCCGGGGGGTTCAGAAAGTACTGCAAAGATATAAGGACCTGCAGGACATCATTGCCATTTTGGGCATGGAAGAACTGTCGGATGAGGATAAGGTTACTGTTGCCCGTGCCCGGAAAATCCAAAGGTTTTTTTCCCAACCGATGTTTGTAGCGGAAGCCTTTACTGCCAGAGAAGGAAAATATGTGCCTCTTGAGGATACAGTCCGGGGATTCAAAGAAATCATTGAAGGCAAGCATGATGACAAGAGCGAGCAGGCATTCTATATGGTCGGATCAATCGATGAAGTTAAATGAAAACCTTCCGCCTGGATATCATTACACCGGAAAAAACAGCTTTCTCTGCTGACGTCTCCGTAATTACCGTGCCCGGAGGGGACGGTCAAATGGGCATTTTGCCCGGACATGTACCCATCTTTACCAATCTTACGGAAGGTGAAGTAAAAGTGGTCAGGGATAACGAGGAATTTTACCTGGCAATTGGCGGCGGATTCCTGGAAGTGACCCGCGATAGAGCGGTTATTCTGGTAACCAGCGCCTATGATTCTTCTGAAATTAACGAGCAGGAAGTCTTAAATGCCAAAAAAAGGGCTGAAGAAGCTTTAAAAACAGGCGTTAAAGAAAGCGATCTGATCGAAGCCCAGGCTATGTTCAGAAGGGCAACAATCGCCCTGAAAGTTCTGCACCGGAAGAGAGGTGCCAGACAGCAACCGGTGTCTTAAGGAGTTAAGGGTTGTCTAAGTTGGCTGATAGTATTAAAATATAACCCCAAGGGCAAAACAGGGGATTTTTTTTAAGATGGGACGAGGAATTTTAGAGATGCCTAAAAAAGGATATCTGATACTTGAGAACGGTGATATTTACGAAGGCGATTCATTCAGCATAGACAGGGAAATTGCCGGGGAAGTAGTTTTTAATACCGGCATGGTCGGCTACCCTGAAGGATTTACGGACCCCTCTTACTACGGTCAAATTCTGGTAGCAACTTATCCTTTAATCGGCAACTACGGAGTTCCTCCGGCAGGCAAATCCGCAAGGATGCCTGAAAATTTTGAATCGGACAGGATGCAAATTTCAGGATTAGTCGTTTCGCGGTATGAAGAAAACAAGTCGCATTATCAGGCAAAAGAAGTACTGGCCTCATGGATGAAGAGAGAGAAAGTGCCGGGACTGTCAGGAATCGACACCCGCTCTCTGACTAAAACCCTTAGAACTACAGGCGTCATGAAAGGACTGATCACTTTCCAAAAACCCCCCGATAAATTCGGGGGTTTTTCTTTTAAGGACATAAACAGAGAAAATCTGGTGCCGTTTGTCAGCTGCAGGAAGCCTGAAATCTACGGAAATGGGAGATTACGCGTACTTTTTATCGATTGCGGGTTAAAGTACAACCAGATCCGTCTGATGCTGAACTACGATACGACCGTTATCCGGGTACCCTGGAATTATAATCCGTACCAGGAAAAAAAGCCGCCCGATTTTGATACGGTCTTTATCAGTAACGGTCCGGGAGATGCCAGGACCATGCCGGAAACCGTTGAGACAGTCAGGCAGTCCTTAGCCAAAAAAATACCCACATTCGGTATTTGCCTGGGACACCAAATCATGGCTCTTGCCGCCGGAGGGGATATTTATAAGTTAAAGTACGGGCACCGCAGTCAGAACCAGCCGGTCAGGGATGTTGTCAGCGGCAAATGCTTTATTACTTCGCAAAATCACGGATATTCCGTAGTTGAAAAATCTATACCAAAAGATTGGCAGATCTGGTTTACCAACCTCAACGACGGCACCAATGAAGGCATAAGGCATAAGAAATTGCCTTTTTTTTGTGTTCAGTTCCATCCTGAAGCCAGTCCAGGCCCGACTGACACCAACTGGTTGTTTGATTATTATTTCCGAGTGGTGAAAAAATGGCTTTAACGGAAAATATAAAAAAAGTCCTGCTGTTAGGATCAGGCGCACTCAAAATCGGTGAAGCCGGGGAGTTTGATTATTCCGGTTCACAGGCAGCTAAAGCCCTGAAAGAAGAGGGAATTGAAGTTGTACTGATTAATCCTAATATTGCTACGATTCAAACTTCGCATGAGTTTGTCAGTAAAGTCTATTTCATGCCGGTAACCCCATATTTTACCGAAAAAATTATCCAGAAAGAAGCGCCCGACGGCATCTTTTTGGGGTTCGGCGGCCAGACTGCCTTAAATTGCGGATTGGAATTGGAAAAAAGGGGCGTTTTCCAAAAATATAAAGTTAAAGTGCTGGGGACGCCTGTTTCCGCAATCCGCAAAACTGAAGACCGTCTGTTGTTCCGTAAAGCAATCCAAAATTTGGGTTTAAAAGTACCAACAAGTTGTTTTTGCCGGAATATGTCTGAGGTGGAAAAAATAGCTGACAAGATTAAATATCCGGTCATTGTCAGGGCCGGCTTTTCACTTGGGGGTTTAGGTTCAGGTGTTGCCCGCAAAAGGCAGGATCTTACGGATATCAGCCTAAAAGCACTGGCTTTGACCCCGCAAATTCTGATCGAGGAATACCTGGAACATTGGAAAGAAATAGAATATGAGGTGGTCCGTGACGCCTCTGACAACTGTATCACCGTCTGCAATATGGAAAATTTTGATCCCATGGGAATCCATACGGGCGAATCCATCGTGGTTGCTCCGTCTCAAACACTGACCAATGAGGAGTACCACCGGTTGAGAGAAATAGCCATCAAGGTCGTAAAATCATTGCCGATAGTCGGAGAATGCAATATCCAGTATGCTCTGTCCCCGAAAGACGGGGATTACCGCATCATCGAAGTCAATGCCCGCCTGTCACGTTCCTCAGCATTAGCATCCAAAGCTACCGGTTATCCGCTGGCGTATGTAGCGGCAAAATTGGCATTGGGCTACCGGCTTGATGAACTCCGCAACCAGGTAACCCGCGCAACCAGTGCTTTTTTTGAGCCGGCCATGGATTACCTGGTTGTTAAAATACCGCGCTGGGATTTTCTGAAATTTAAAAACCAGGATGAAACGTTGGGCAGCGAGATGCAAAGTGTCGGTGAAGTAATGGCCATCGGCCGCAGTTTTGAAGAAGCAATGCAAAAAGCCGTCCGCTGTCTGGACCTGGATTTCCAGGGCATCATCTCCGATGATTTGGATAAAGCCAAACTAAACAAAATTAACGGCAAGAACTTCCGTTTTTTAGATGCCTCTCCGGACAGGCTCTATAATCTGGCTTATAATTTGTATCTCGGACAATCAAAGGATGATATATATAAAAAAACAGGAATAGACCCCTGGTTTCTCGACAGGCTTGATGCAATCGTAAATTTTTACCGGGAGATGATTAATGACAACCTGAACAATGAACCCGGCAGGGATATCCTTGAACAGGCCAAAAAACATGGTTTTTCCGATTGCCAGATCGGGGAAATTTACGGAAATGAAGAAGCTGATATCCGCCGGTTAAGACAAAAATACGGTATCCTGCCTAAAGTCTGCCAGATAGACACACTGGCCGGTGAATTTCCCGCCAAAACCAATTATCTTTATTTGTCTTATCACCGTAAAGAGCACGACGTTAAATTTAACTTGCCTAAACAGGTAATAATCCTGGGCGGAGGTCCATACCAGATCGGATCCTCGGTTGAATTTGACTGGTGTGCCGTCAACAGTGCTCTTACAAGTAAGAAATTCGGCTATTCCCCGGTCATGATCAACTGCAATCCGGAAACTGTATCTACTGATTACGATGTCCTGGATAAGCTGTATTTTGAAGAACTTTCCTACGAAAGGGTTCTGGATATTGTCGAACTGGAAAAATGCCCGTTGATTGTTTCAGTCGGCGGCCAGATTCCCAATACGCTGACGCCAAAGTTGGCCAGGGTAAATGTGAAAATTCTGGGGAGCACCCCGGACGCTATAGACAGGGTGGAAGACAGGGAAAAATTTTCCGGTCTTTTGGACAACCTCAAAATTATCCAGCCGCTGTGGAAAAGGCTGAAGAGCAGTGGTGAAACCCTGGCTTTTGCCGAAAAAATCGGATATCCAGTCCTGATAAGACCATCGTATGTGTTGTCAGGACGCGCTATGTACGTCGCCTATTCGGAGAATATGCTGGAAAGATACCTTGAGACGACAGATGCCATTATTAATTCCGATTATCCCCTGGTCATGTCGAAATTTATCCGCGGTGCAAAGGAAGTGGATTTCGACGGGGTTGCCAGAAACGGCCAGATTGTCGTCTGGGCAATTTCCGAACACGTCGAACATGCCGGCGTCCATTCAGGCGATGCCACCCTGGTTTTACCCTCATTCTCTTTAACGGAGGATGCCGTCGAGCTGATTAAGGAAAATTCGGTAAAAATCGCTAAAACCCTGCCTATCGATGGACCATTCAATATCCAGTTTTTAGTCAATGAGGACGGCCGGGCAATTCCGGAAGTGCTGGTCATCGAAGGAAATCTCAGGGCATCGCGGAGTTTCCCCTTTGTTTCCAAAGTTTTAGGCATTAATTTTATCGAAATCGCGACCAAAGTGCTTTTGGGAGACAATGTCAAACAGGTAAAAATAAAAAGACCGAGATATACCGGTGTTAAAGTTGCCCACTTTTCCTTTACGCGTCTGCGGCGTGTTGACCCGGTCCTGAGAGTAGAGATGGCTTCAACAGGAGAGGTTGCCTGTTTTGGCGACGATTTGAAAGAAGCTTATTTAAAAGCAATCTTATCAACCGGTGTTAATCTTGACCGGAAAGCAGCCCTGGTTTCCCTTGGCGGTATGGAATATAAGCAGAAAATGCTTCAAGGCTGCCGGGTTCTTGTCAAGCTGGGTTATTCCCTCTATGCCACTAAAAATACGGCGGACTTTTTGAAATTAAACCGGCTACCAGCTACACTGGTATACAAGGTTCATGAAAAGAAAAGGCCGAACGTTATTGATTTTATCAAAAGCCGGAAAGTCGGACTGGTGATAAACCTGAGCGACAGAGAGGATCTGGGAGTACGGGAAATGTCCAAGGAGACTACCGACGGCTACCAAATAAGAAGGGCAACGGTTGATGCCAATATTCCACTTTTTACGAAAGTCTCGAATGCCAATCTTATTATCAATTCCATCTATAAGTTGAAATTAGAGGACCTGAAAGTAAAGTCCTGGGGGGAATATCTGGCAACTATTCAACCTAAGGACAAAACCGAAAAGTTATGATTAATTCTCTCTTTGGAAAAGATTTAACAACAGTCGATTCTCTGACCTCAGCTGATCTGGAGCTGATTTGGACCAAGTCCGGAGAAATGCAGGAAATCGTCAACCGGAAAAAATCCGACAACCGTCTTCAGGGAAAAATAACCGCTATGCTATTTTTTGAACCTTCGACGCGCACTTTTTCCTCATTTTTAACAGCTGTTCAAAGATTGGGCGGAGGCAGTCTGCCTTTTAACGGTATGAAAAATACCTCGGTCGAAAAAGGAGAATCGTTTGAACATACGATTAGAGTATTTTCCGTTTATGCCGACTGTCTCATTATCCGCCACCCGGAGATCGGATATCCGGCAAGGGCAGCAGCATTGACCGACAATCCCGTCATTAATGCCGGAGACGGTGCAGGCGAGCATCCCAGCCAGGCTGTTTTTGACACATATACCATACTCAAACGATTTCCGGAAAAAAAAGAACTGACGGTTACCTTGGCCGGTGACTTAAAGTACGGCCGGACGGTACATTCATTAAGCAAACTCCTGCTTAAATGCGGCAGAAAAATAACGTTTAACCTGGTTTCACCACTAATGCTCTCGATGCCTTCTCAAATCACTGAAGCCTTGGAAAGAAATTCATCTGTTCGCCGAACTGATCAATTAAAAGAAGCTGTCAACGGAAGCGATGTCATCTATATGACAAGAGTACAAAAGGAACGGTTTAACGATCCTGACGAATATGAGAAATTAAAAAGCTTTTACCGGCTAAATAAGTCTTTACTAACCGGAGCAAATAAAGAAGTCATTATCATGCACCCGTTGCCTATAGCCGCCGGGGAAATCAGTCCCGAAATGGATAATGATCCCCGTTCTCTTTATCTAAATGAACAGCTTAAAAACGGTCTTTCCGTCAGAATGGCTCTTCTTGATCTGATTTTGAATCCATGAGCTCTCTAATCCGTTTACCCGGCCTGATCGATATCCATGTACATTTCCGTGATCCGGGGCAAACCCACAAAGAAGATTTTTTCACAGGCAGCAGTGCTGCGGTGGCCGGAGGTGTCACTGCCGTTTTTGACATGCCTAATAATTCTGATCATGTCACTACTTTGGAACGGCTGCGGGAAAAAGAATTGGCCGCCGAGAATAAAGCAGTCTGCGATTACGGTTTATATTTCGGAACAGACGGCAAAAATTTAGATATATTTGCAAAAGCCGCCCTTAAAACAGCCGGCCTGAAAATATATCTTGGTTTGACTACCGGCAGGCAGTTTATTTCGGATCCGAAATTACTGGAACGGATTTTTGTTGCCTGGCCTAAAGAAAAAGTCATCGTAATACACGGTGAAGGGGATCAAATCAATCTGGCTATTGAAATGGCCGCGAAAACCGGAAGCAAATTGCATATATCCCATATCTCAACCAAAAACGCTCTTGAACAGATAATCAGGGCTAGAAAAGACAAATTGGCATTAACCTGCGATGTCACGCCTCACCACCTGTTTTTAAATCAGGAGGATGGTCAAAAACTTGGCAAGCTGGCCCAGGTTAAACCGCCTTTAGCCACAATCTCAGATCAGGTTTTTCTTTGGCAAAATATAAGCGAAGTTGATTGTCTGGCAACAGACCACGCCCCGCATACTTTAGAGGAAAAACATCGTAAAGAGGCATTTGGATTTCCGGGACTGGAAACAATGCTGCCCCTGCTTTTAACGGCTGTTGCCGATGGAAAAGTGACTGTCAAAGAAATTATCAGACTGACCAATGAAGGACCGCGTAAAATTTTCGGGATCAACCAGGAAATAGACACATATGTGGAGGCTGAGTCAGGCGGAAAGTACCGGATTGAAAACACAAATCTCTTTACCAGGTGCGGTTGGTCGCCTTTTGACGGCTGGATCGTTAACGGAAAGGTCGTCAAAACAGTGATCAGAGGCCAAACTGTTTTCGAAAATAATAAAATCCTAGTCCCTCCCGGTTTCGGCCGGAAAATTAATTAATTTACTGTTCCCGCAATTATTTCGACCAATTTCTTATCAAGGACTGAAGGCATGAATTTGCCGGCAACCGGTTTTTTAACGCGTGCGGCAACATTCATGGCTGTTTTGATTTTAAGCTGAGAGGATATTTTTTTTCTTCGGCCGTCAAGAAGTCCGCGAAACAGGCCGGGGAAAATCAGGGCATTATTAATTTGATTTGTATCTTCGCTGGAGCCTGAGGCATAGACCGCAGCACCTCCTTTAAGAGCTTCTTTCCGGCTGATTTCCGGTTCAGGATTGGCCAGGGCAAAAACAATGGCTTTTTTATTCATCGATCCGATTAAATCCGTTGAAAACAGTTCTTTTTTTGAGACTCCAACCAGGATATCGCTTCCTTCGACCGCTGTTTCGAGTTTGCCCCTGATTTGTTCCGAATTTGTAATATCTGACAATATTTTTTTGTAATCATCCAGATCAGGACGGAATTTACTGATTATTCCCCGGCTGTCTACCGCAATTAAATTCCGGCAGCCATAATCTTTCAGCAGTCTGATGACGGCATTTCCGGCTGCTCCGGCTCCGCAGACGGTAATTTTGCATTTTTTTAAATCTTTGGTAACGATTTTTGTGGCATTGAGAAGACCGGCGAGAACAGCAATGGCAGTCGCATGCTGGTCGTCATGAACTACCGGAATTCCCAAATCCTGCAGGTTTTTTTCAATATGAAAACAATCAGGCGCGGCAATGTCTTCGAGGTTTATGGCGGCAAAAACCGGGGATATGCTTCTGATGACTTTAACTGTTTCCTGCCAGCTGCCGGTTTTCAGGCAGAGAGGGAAAGCGTCAATGCCTGCCAATTCCTTAAACAACAGGCATTTGCCTTCCATAACTGGCAATGCCGCTTCGGGGCTGAGACGGCCGAAACCCAAAACAGCGGTTGCGTCGGTAACAACAGCAACGGTATTTCCTTTTACCGTTAACTGATAAACAAGCTCTTTTTTGCGGGCGATTGCCTCCACGCTTGAGGCAACTCCGGGTGTATAGAGAAGCGATAATAGGCGTTTGGATGAAAGAGGTAATTTCGATGCTATTGTCAGTTTGCCCCCCAATTTTTTATGGAGATTCAGGCTATCTTCGCCGATCATTTTTTATTTCCGGTCAGGTTAGGTTTTATAATTTTTTTCAGGTCGAAAACTGCCTTTGCTTTTTGAGATGTCATTAAGCCTTTTTTAACTACCAGTTCTGTAATGGGAATTTTGCTTTTTCTTGATTCACGGTAGAGTTCCGCAGCTTTTTCATAGCCCAGGTGGGGATTAAGAATTGCCGCCAGACCGCTTGACTTTTCCAACCAATAATTGCACATTTCACGGTCCGCCTCAACAAACCGCAAATATTTACTTTCAAAAGCTCCCAGGGCATTTGTTAAAATCCTGATCTGGTTGGTGAGATTATGCACCACGACGGGCAAAAATACATTAAGCTCCAGTTGACCGTGCATAGAGGCCAATAGAATCGTCTGGTCGCTGCCGATAACCTGGAAGGCCGTCATAGTCAGCATTTCAAGCAGTGAAGGATTGACTTTTCCAGGCATAATCGTTGATCCGGCCTGAACTTCCGGCAGCGTGAGTTCAGCCAAGCCGGTTCCGGGACCGGATGACAGAAGTCTGAGATCATTGCTGATTCTGATCAGGTTCTGGCTTAAGATTCTTAAAGCACCGGAGAAATCAAGCAGGTCGGCCACGTTTTGCATAGATTCGGCGCTATCGGGAGCAGCTTTCAGTTTTAATCCGGTAAGCTTGGCAAGCTCTTTGATTACGAGTTTCCGGTATGCAGGATGGCTGTTAACACCTGTGCCCACAGCCGTGCCTCCCAGTCCCAGGTAAAAGAGGTTTTTCCTGCTTGCTTGAAGCCTTTTGAGGTCATTTTTTAAAGCAGACGCATAGGCTTTGAATTCCTGACCGAGCGTGACCGGCAGGGCATCGCTTAAGTGAGTTCGCCCGCTTTTGTGGATTCCGGCGAATTCACGGCCCTTTTTTTGAAAAACAGCCACAGTTTTATCCACGGCAGAGGCAAGGTCAGGCCAATAGAGCAAAACTGTCAGTCTGGCAGCGGCCGGAATAACATCATTGGTTGACTGGGCCAAGTTCACATGATTATGGGGATGAACCCTGGTATATATTCCTTTTGGAAAACCCAGTTTTTCGGAAGCGATATTGGCGATGACTTCATTGATATTCATATGGTGTGAAGTGCCGGCTCCAGCCTGAAAGGGATCGACTACAAACTGGTCTGAATGGTAACCTGCCAGAATACGGTCGCAGGCAAAAATGATTGCCTGATATATATCCTTGTCGAGCAGCTTAAGCCGGTAATTGGCCAAAGCCGCTGCTTTTTTGATAAGTACCGAAGCTTTGACATAACGCGGATCAGGCAGCAGCCCTGATACGGGAAAATTCTGAAGTGCCCTCCAAGTTTGAATTCCGTAATATGTGTCTGCGGGAATACTGACTTTTCCCAAAGAATCCTTTTCCGTACGGTATTTCATACGGGAATAATAACATAGAGATTCAGACTGTTGCGCCTGTTAGTTTACTATGGTACAAATTATTCAACTGATGGATAAATTAACGGTAAATTTTTGCGGGGTTGAATTTAAAAATCCCCTTGTTTTGCCTTCCGGTATCTATGCTGCAGCCAACGCCTATCTGAAAGCCTATGAAAACGGAGCCAGCGGCATCACTTTCAAATCTCTGACTGTCCATAAAAGAGAAGGCAATCCTCCCCCCCGGGTCTGGAAAAATGAATACAATGTTATTAATTCGGTCGGTTTGGTAAATTCCGGCATAGCTAAAGGTGCCGGGGAGATCGCCCTGTTTAAAAAGGACCATCGGGAAATCCCGCTCATTGCCAGTGTCTATGCCACCAGGTTTTCCGAATTTTCCCTGATGGTCGAAAAGCTTGTACCCGCCTCGCCTGATTTGATTGAGCTTAATTTATCCTGTCCCAATGTCGATGATGAATTCGGTAAACCTCTGGGAATGGAGAAAGGCGCGGCCGGTAAAATCGTCGGGGAAGTAAAAAAACTCTCGGGAAAAATACCACTCCTGGCCAAATTGTCTCCGAACGTGAACGATATCGCAGATATTGCCAAATCATGCGAGGGGGCCGGCGCCGACGGAATAGTGGCTATAAATACTGTCGGTCCGGGGATGATGATTGATATCTATAAAAAAAAGCCTGTTCTGGGCACTAAAAAAGGCGGAGTTTCAGGACCGGGAATATTACCGGTCGCCGTCAGATGTGTCTATGAAATTTTTGAAGCAGTAAAAATTCCGATAATAGGTATGGGCGGGGTTCTAAAATGGCAGGACATTGTCGAGATGATATTGGCCGGAGCAACACTGGTCGGGGTCGGATCAGCGACATATTATAAAGGCATGAAAGTTTTTGATGAATTGAACGCCGGTTTAACAAAATACCTGGCAGATAACAGCATATCTGAATTGGATGATTTAATCGGCGCCGCACACAGATGAAATTCAAGGACAAACTTAAAGCAGTCAGCCTGAAAAATAACAGTCTGGTATGTATTGGATTGGACAGCGAAACCGGTAAACTGCCGGGATTTATTCAAAAAGGGGAGCATCCCAAGTCAACTTTCAACAAGGCAATTATTGAGGCCACCCATAATCTGGTTTGCGCCTATAAGCCGAATACGGCTTTTTATGAAGCGCTTGGGTCTGCGGGCATTGAGGCATTGAAAATGACCTGTGATTATCTGAAGGAAAAATATCCGGAAATTCCAGTTATTATCGATGCTAAAAGAGCCGACATCGGCAATACCAACAGCGGTTATGTTAAATTTATTTTTGATTATTTGGGAGCTGATGCCGTCACTCTTCACCCATATTTGGGTAAAGATGCCCTTTCTCCATTTTTGGAAAGAGCAGACAAAGGAATTTTCATTTTGTGCCGGACATCCAATCCCGGAGCAGGGGAATTTCAGGATTTGGCGGTAAACGGTAAAAAATTATTTCAGATTGTGGCTGAAAATGTGGTTAATAACTGGAATGAGAAAGAAAATTGCGGTTTGGTCGTCGGTGCCACCTACCCTGCTGAATTGGAGATTGTGCGACATATTGCGGGAGAAATGCCCATATTAATTCCGGGTATCGGTGCCCAGGGAGGAGAAATTGAAAAAACTGTCAAGGCGGGAGTTGATAATCAGGGCTTGAATGCCATTATCAATTCTTCCCGAAACATCATTTTTGCCTCAGCCGGGTCGAATTTTGCTGATAAAGCCTGTCAGGAAACCCTAAAACTTCGAGATGCAATTAATCAATTCAGAAAGGAATTTATATGAATAGAAAAGTCGCGGTTGAGGCGGCCAAATTATTGCTGGAAATAAATGCCATGACTTTCAGATTTAATCCGCCTTATACTTTTACCTCCGGCTTAAAAAGCCCGGTTTATCTGGATAACCGTCTAATTATTTCTTATCCTGAAATCCGGCGTCAAATAATTAATTATTATATCGAGACAATCAAATCAGATATCGGTTTGGAAAACGTAGATTGGATATCAGCTACTGCCAGCGCTGCCATTCCTCACGGTGCCTGGGTTGCTGACAGGCTTAAGCTGCCGATGGTTTTTGTACGGCCATCGACAAAAACTTACGGTAAGGGAGGCAAGGTCGAAGGATATTTATTAAAGGGAAGTAAAGTTCTGATTGTTGAAGATCATATCTCTTCAGCCGAAAGTGTTTCCGATAACGCTAAAAGTATCAGGGATATGGGAGGACTGGTGGAATATTGTATAGCCACAACTACATACGAAACAGAAAAATCCATAGATAATTTAAAAGAGGCAAAGATAAAATTAGTTACATTAACCACAGGCAAAGTTATTGTCGAAACTGCCAGGGAAATGCATAAAATTACGCAGGAGGAAAAGGAAAAAATTGATCTTTGGTTTAAGGACCCACCTAATTGGGCAATGAAACAGGGTCTTGCCTGATTTTACAATTCTTCCGCTTGTTGACAGTTAAAGCTAATTTTTGGTATCTTAAAACATGCCGATCAAATATGTCTTCATTTCAGGCGGAGTGCTTTCAGGGCTTGGCAAAGGCATTTCATCCGCTTCGATAGCCTTTCTTCTTCAGGCTTCCGGCTATAAAGTCACCAATGTAAAATGTGAAAATTACCTGAATCTGGACGCCGGCACCATCAATCCTATCGAGCACGGCGACCCCTTTCTCTGCGAGGACGGCACAGAAGCAGACATGGATATCGGCACCTACGAGAAATTCCTGGATAAAAACATGTTCCGCCACAACTTCGTCACCATGGGCCAGATTTACAAGGAAGTCATCGACCGGGAAAGACGTTTTGAGTATAACGGTGAAGATGTCGAAGGCATCCCTCATATTACCAATGAAATAATCGACCGGATAAATTTTGCAACCAGGAAGGACAAGGCTGAGGTGGTCATTGTCGAATTGGGCGGAACAGTCGGGGAATACCAGAATCTTTTTTATTACGAAGCCTCCAGAATTTTAACTTTAAAAAATCCCGGCGACGTCATCCACGTCCATGTCAGCTATCTGCCTACCCCACCCCATCTGGGTGAACCAAAGACCAAACCGACGCAGCAGTCTGTCCGCAGTTTAAATTCCATGGGAATCCAGCCTGATTTCATTATTGCCAGAAGCGAAAAACCGCTTGATAAAAGGCGCCGCGACCGCTTTTCCCTTTTTTGCAATATTAGAAGCGAGGATATTCTTTCCAGTCCCGATGCCCAAACCGTCTATGAAGTGCCATTACAGTTTCATGAGCAGAATTTCCTTTCCAAGGTCTGTCAGAAGCTTGGTTTGGAATACCGGGAACCGAAACTGGATGAATGGGCGGAACTGGTTAAAAAAATAAAGTCACCAAAGAAGAAAAAGATCACCATTGCCATTGTCGGTAAATATTTCAAGACGGGCGAATACCAGCTTCGTGATTCATACGCTGCTTTGATGGATGCCATCGATCATGCCGCCTGGGCTAATGAGGCTCAGGTCAAAACCCTTTGGATTGATGCCGAAAAAGTCGAACAACAGGGAGAATCGTTCATCCCGGAAGTCGACGGCCTGATTGTCCCCATCGGATGGGGAGAGCGCGGATCCGAAGGCATGATAAAAGCCGCCGGATACGCCCGCAGAAAAAAAATTCCCTATCTCGGTTTATGCTACGGCATGCAGTTGGCGGCTGTTTCTTTTGCCAGGGAAGTACTGGGTTGGGAAAAAGCTGATACGACGGAAAATTCTCCGGATACTAATTATCCGGTTATCCATCTGATGCCGGCCCAGAAAGAAATCATGGCCAGAAGGGCTTACGGCGGCAGCATGAGGTTGGGCGCCTGGCAGGCAATAGTTAAAAAAGACACTATAGCCTGGCAGGCTTACGAAAAACACCAACATTTTCTTGACCCGGCCAAAGGATTGACTACGGAGAGGCACCGCCACCGATATGAATTCAATGACCGGTTTGTCAAGGACTTTGAAAAAGCAGGATTGATCGTTTCAGCCAGAAGCGTTGTTGAAAATCTGGTTGAAATTATAGAATTACCCAAAAGCATGCATCCGTTTTATCTCGGTACCCAGGGGCATCCGGAATATAAGAGCAGGCCGCTGTCCCCCCACCCATTATTTACGGAATTCATGGCTGCCTGTATTCGGTAAAAACAGACTGAATAATAAAGCTTTTGATGGTAACTCGGATTGAGGTTTACGCCAAAGTTGCTGACAGCCGGGCTTTTCAACGCCAAAAAAAACTTCAGGAGTCTGGCTTTGCCAAAAAAATTAAAAAGGTTTTTTTGGCCGATGTCTACAGTATAGACTCGGCAATCCTTAAAAAACCGCAAGAAATTGCCGGGATGTTCGCCAACCCCATAACTGAGTCCTTCCATATAACCTGGGAAAACAGCAAACAAATATACCGTCAGCTGCCTTTTTTTAATTGGGCTTTCGAAATAAATTTTCTGCCGGGAGTAACTGATAATATAGCCATAACCAGCCGTGAATCCATTGAAGATTTCCGTAAAATGAAATTCAAAAAAGGAGAAGGTGTCTATTCGTCGCAAATCACTTTTATTGAGGGAGTATTAACTGCCGCCGAAATTAATGAAATAAGCCATAATTTTTATAATCCCCTGATAGAAATTGCTTCTCTGAAAAGAAGAGCGGAATATATAAATGATGAGGGGATGGATTTTTTTGTACCTAAAGTCAAACTAAACTCCAGTTCCATCGTTTTGGACATTGATTTGGATGTTAACGATAATGTTTTAGCTGACATCGGTAAAACAGGCATTAAAGACAGGGAAAGCCTTCCAAGAGGCCCCTTGGCTTTGGATTTGCCTTCATTGAAGGAAATCCGTAAATATTTCCACCAGGAGAAGCGCGCTCCCACTGATATTGAATTGGAGTCACTGGCTCAGACCTGGTCTGAACACTGCAAACATATTATCTTCAGCAGTTCCATTGATGAAGTCAAGGACGGCTTGTATAAAACCTATATCAAAGGGGCAACCAGCCAAATACTAAAAAAAAAGAAGAATTTTGCAGCTTCAGTCTTTACTGATAATTCCGGTGCCATCCATTTTGACGGAGATTATCTGGTAACCCATAAGGTAGAAACTCATAACAGCCCTTCGGCTTTGGACCCATTCGGCGGAGCAGTCACCGGCATCGTCGGCGTTAACCGCGATACCATCGGTTTCGGCCTGGGCGCAATGCCCATTGCCAATTTTTACGGTTTTTGCGTCGCTGATCCGGACCGCGATGAGCCTCTTTATAAAGGAACTGATTTCACTCAAAAAATGCTGTCATCAAGAAGGATTCTTGAGGGTATTGTCAGTGGAGTCAATACTGGAGGTAATCAGTCGGGTATACCAACATCATTGGGATTTTTATACTGTGATGAAAAATTCCGGGGAAAACCGCTGGTCTTTGTGGGAACGATCGGACTTATTCCCAAAAAATCAAATGGCAGGATTTTAACCCAAAAAAATGCCAAAAAAGGAGACTATATTGTTATGATCGGCGGCCGGGTCGGTAAAGACGGTATCCACGGAGCTACATTTTCTTCAGAGATTATGAATTCAGCCAGTCCGGTTACGGCTGTACAGATCGGCAACCCCATTATTCAAAAAAAATTCAGCGATGCCCTGGTCAAAGAAGCCCGTGACAGGCAGCTTTATCATTCAATAACCGATAACGGGGCAGGCGGTCTGTCCTGTTCAGTTGCTGAAATGGCCAGGGAATCAGGGGGATGCCAGGTAGAACTTGATCAAGTTCCCCTTAAATACGACGGACTCAAGCCATGGGAAATTTGGATTTCGGAATCACAGGAACGCATGACTTTGGCAGTCCCTCCCAATAAATGGTCAGCTTTTAAAAAACTGATAGAGAAGCGGGGGATTGAAGCAACTGCCATCGGTAAATTTACTTCATCGGGTAGATGCGTTGTTAATTATTTCGGGAAAACCATCATGGATATGGAACTGAAATTTCTTCATGAAGGATACCCTAAAAAAAAATTAAAAACGCGTAAAAAAACTGTTTCCGCGATTAAGGATTCTTTCGGAGGTAAAAAGCCGCTTCAATTTTTATTTAAACTTTTGGGAAATCCTCCACTTTGCGGTTTCGAATTTATTTCCAGCCAATATGATTGTTACTTCCTACGGACTTTATCCGGACTTAAGTGAAGCGGACAGCTACCGGATGGCTGCTTTTTGTATAGATACAGCCATAAGGAATGCGGTAGCCGCCGGCGCGGATCCCAAACGGATTGCTTTGCTCGATAATTTCTGCTGGTGTTCACCAGATGATGAAAACCGGTTATATCAGCTGAAAAATGCCGCCCAAGCCTGCCATGACTATGCCGTAAGTTACCAAACCCCATTTATTTCAGGCAAGGACAGCATGTACAATGACTTTCAGGGTTATGACAAAAACGGCCGGCCAGTGAAAATTTCCATTCAACCGACCCTTTTAATCACAAGCATAGGAATAATCGAAAACGTTTATTCAGCCGTTACCCCGGATTTCAAACAGGCCGGTGACCTGCTTTACCTTCTGGGTGATACATTTAATGAACTGCTGCCTTACGTTGATGCAGCTAAAAACCTAAGAATTTACCAAACTTTGCATACGGCCATATTAAATAACCTGATTTCATCAGCCGTATCGGTTAATAAAGGGGGTCTGGCGGTAGCCCTGGTCAAAGGCTCCATGGCCGGGAAATTGGGAATAAAGGTACAGTTGTCGGGCATAAAAGGCAAGGTATCCAAAGCGATGACTGCTTTTTTTTCTGAAAGCATGGGCAGAATCATTGTCAGTATCACCCCTGAAAATAAAAAGAAGTTTGAAGATCTGTTTAAAGGCGTTGCTTTTTCGGAAATAGGCGTCGTAAGTCAAAATGACGGGATCAACCTCAATTTCGGCCCAAGTTCAGTCAATACGACGGTTAAACAGACTTTAAGTGTATATCGTAATAAATTTGCGGGATATTGATATGAAACCGAAAGTTTTAGTTTTTTCCGGATACGGTTTAAACAGCGAAGCGGAAACAAAGTATGCTTTTGATACCGCCGGGGCGGTTGCCACAATTGTGCATATTAATGACCTGATCGAAAATAAAAAGCGACTTTCCGATTTTCAAATTTTGGCCTTTCCGGGAGGATTTTCGTACGGGGATGACACGGGATCGGGCAATGCTTATGCCAATAAATTGAGGAACCACCTATGGCCGGAGATAATCTCTTTTATAAGAAACGACAAGCTGGTTATTGGTATATGCAACGGTTTCCAAATTTTGGTTAATTTGGGACTATTGCCTGCTGTGGACAAAAATTATGGAATCCGGCAGGCGGCTTTAATTCATAACAACCAGGCCCGTCTTATAACGCGCTGGGTCGATTTGTCGGTTGAAAACAGGACGCCCTGGACAGCAGGCATAAAACAAATATCAATGCCTGTTGCACACGGTGAAGGCAAATTCCATGCCGGACCGGATATCATGAAAAAACTGCAATCCAAAAAAATGGTTGCCCTGCGTTTTATACGCGGTGAAATATGCTCGTATGCTGATTTGCCGGCAAATCCCAACGGTTCTTCGGATGATATAGCCGGAATAAGCGACGAGTCAGGCAGAATTTTAGGTCTTATGCCGCATCCGGAGCGGGCTCAATTTTTCCACCAGCTTCCCCACTGGACATACCTGGCGGATCAATATAAAAGAGAGGGTAAAGAGCTGCCCAGAAACGGGCCGGGTCATCAGATATTTGTCAATGCGGTGCGTTATTTCAGGAATTAATTATTGATTTTTATTATGGAAGAGTATAAAAAAGGTATATCGTGCTAACGGAAGAAACCATCCGGCAGGCCTTGAAATATGTCATAAAAAAGGTCGATCTTCCCAATCTTAAAGATAAACAGCAGGGCAAAGTCAGGGATATATACAGGCTCAAAAAGCAGAGGCTTCTAATAACTACCGACAGAATTTCCGCTTTTGACAGAATTTTGGGTTACATTCCCTATAAAGGGCAGGTGCTTAACCAGCTGGCAGCTTTCTGGTTTGATAAAACCAGGGATATCGTTGACAACCATTTATTGGCGGTCCCGGATGCTAATGTCACGGTGGCGGTCGAAGCCAGGGCATATCCGGTCGAAATGGTGGTCAGAGGCTATTTATCGGGTGTGACTTCGACTTCGATCTGGAAAGCTTATGAAAACGGCGAGCGTCTGATATACGGACTGAAATTTCCCGATGGCCTTCACAAAAATGAGCAGCTGGAAAAACCGGTGATAACTCCGACTACCAAAGCTGAAGACGGTGCACATGACAGGAAGCTGACCGAAAAAGAAATTCTCAAACTGAAAATTGTGCCTCCCGAGGTTTGGGGAAAAATGAAAAACGTTGCCCTGTCCTTGTTTGACAGGGGAAGCCGCATCTGCCGTCAGGCGGGCATAATCCTGGTTGATACCAAGTACGAGTTTGCCGATTACCAGGGGAAACTGATGCTCATTGATGAAATCCACACGCCGGATTCCAGCCGTTTCTGGAAAAAAGACAGTTACCGGGAAAAATTGCGGCAGGGGTTTGAACCGGATAACTTTGATAAGGAATTTCTGCGGATTTGGTATGCAGACAGGGGTTACACCGGAGAGGGTGAACCGCCGAAAATGACGGAGGATCTGATTGTGAAAACTGCTTTAAGATATATTGCCATTTATGAGATGATCACCGGCCGCGAATTCATTCCCAGATATTATCCGGCTACAGCAGCCATCGAAAAGAATATGACTGAATATCTGGACAGGAGAATTTCATGATTATAATTATTGCCGGATCCGGTAAAGATGCCCCTACCTTCGGGGCTATCGTAAAACATCTGGACATACTTGGAGTGCCTTCAAAAGTGGAGATTGCCTCAGCTCATAAAACCCCTGAATATCTGTTGAAAATTCTTACCGGGTATGAAAACAGGCAGAAGCCTCTGGTTTATATCACGGTTGCGGGAAGGAGCAATGCCCTGGGCGGTTTTGTCGATGCACAAACAGCATTTCCTGTTATAAACTGTCCTCCTAAAAGCGAAAATTACGCCGGTTTGGATATTCTCTCCAGCCTCAGAATGCCATCCGGGGTGGCGGCTTTAACCGTACTTGAGCCGGACCAGGCAGCAATCGCAGCGGTAAAAATTCTGGCATTGGAATCGAAAGTCCTGCGCCGAAAAATCACTGCTTTCCAAAAACAGATGAGGCAGGAAATCGTCAATTCCAACAAATAACTATGATATTACCTGATCCAAAGGATGCAGTCAGGGATAAGTGCGGTGTTTTCGGCATTTATGCCCCGGGTGAAGATGTGGCCAAAATCGCCTATTTTGCCCTCCATTCATTGCAGCACCGGGGACAGGAAGGGGCGGGTATTGCCGTTTCCGACGGGATGAAACTCAGAAGCATCAGGAATTTGGGTTTGGTTACCTCAGTTTTTAATGAAAACAATTTAAGCAAGCTGAAAGGTTTTATCGCCATCGGACATAACCGTTATTCAACAACAGGCGGCAATACACAAGCCAATACCCAACCCGTAATTCTATCTTTAAAGCATAAAATTTTCGCTGTCTCCCATAACGGCAACATCGTCAATTCCGGTGAGTTGGCTGAAAAATTAGACAATGTCAAAAGAGTTTCCACCAGTGATACTGAAGTTCTTGCCTATACTATTTATAATGCCCCCGGGGATAAATGGAACGAAAAAATAATAAATGCTGCACCTCTATTTAAAGGAGCTTACTCTATAGTCGCCTGTTCAAAAAAAAGACTTTATGCTTTCCGGGATCCATGGGGATTCCGGCCTATGGTTTTGGGAAAGCTCAACGGATATCATGTAGTCGCTTCCGAAAGCTGCGCATTGGAGACAATCGGAGCGACTGTTGTGCGTGAAGTAGAACCGGGAGAAGTAATCGAGATAAACCGTAACGGTATAACAACTTTAGGCAATATCAGTCCTCAGGGTTCTGGTAAAAAGTTCTGCCTGTTTGAATTTGTTTATTTAGCAAGGCCCGACAGTGTCATGAACGGTGAACTGGTTCACGCCGTCAGGTTCCGTAGCGGACAACTTTTGGCCAGGGAAGCTCCCCTTAAGGCGGATCTGGTAGCTGCCATCCCCGATTCGGGTACATCGGCCGCCATTGGTTTTGCTTCAGAGCTGGGTATTACTTTCGGTGAAGTTTTAATTAAAAACCGCTATATAGGACGGACTTTTATTCAGCCGGAGCAGCATATAAGGGAGTTGGGTGTTAAAATAAAATTCAATCCCATGAAAAGTATAATTGAAGGCAAAAAGCTGATTCTGGTTGACGATTCGATCGTCCGCGGTACGACCATGAAAAAAATTGTCGAAACTCTGAAAAAGAACGGGGCAAAAGAAGTTCATCTCAGGATTTGTTCTCCTCCCGTCCGCTGGCCCTGTTATTTCGGAGTGGACACGCCGTACCGAAAAGACCTGATAGCTGCCAGCAAAACAGTCAGTCAGATCAATAAATTCATCGGCGCTGACAGTTTGAAGTATTTAAGCCTGGGCGGTTTGACAAAAGCTTCAGCCCAGCGAAAAGATGAGTTATGTACGGCCTGTTTTTCAGGTATGTATCCGATGCCGGTCAAACACAATTTCAGGAAAAATATTCTGGAAAATACCAGTTGTTAATATTTAATCAAAGGAGGCAAGGTGAATCAATACAAAAAAATAAGGGAAACAGATAAAGTACTATCTGCATATATTCAGGAGGAATCCCATCGGCAAAAATACGGTTTGGAAATGATTCCTTCGGAAAATTATGTTTCTGATGCGGTGTTGGAGGCGATGGGATCAATTTTGACAAATAAATACTCCGAAGGGTACCCGGGCAAGAGATATTATGGAGGAAATGAGTTTATAGATAAAATTGAACTTTTGACTAAGGAAAGAGCAGAAAAACTTTTTAAAACAGTTCATGCAAATGTCCAGCCGTATTCCGGATCCCCTGCAAATCTGGCTGTATACCTGGCTACTTGCCAACCCGGCGACACGGTTATGGGTTTGGACCTGACACATGGCGGCCATCTGACTCATGGCTGGAAAGTATCGGCTACCGGCATTTTTTTCAACACAGTCATGTATCATGTGACTCGTGAAGGCCGGGTTGATTTCAACGAAGTCAAGGAGTTGGTTAAAAAATTCAAACCCAAGTTAATCTGGACAGGTGCAACAGCCTACGTTTACCAATATGAATTTGATAAATTTGCTGAAATAGCAGACAGTTGCGGCGCTTATTTTGCTGCTGATATTGCCCACACAGCCGGCTTAGTCATAGGCGGGGCACATCTTGATCCTTCGCCTTTTGCCCATATTATTACTACCACTACACATAAAACCTTACGGGGACCAAGGGGTGGTATGATCATGGTGACTAAAAAGGGAGTTAAAAAAGATCCTGATCTGCCTCAAAAAGTCGATAAAGCTGTTTTCCCCGGACTTCAAGGCGGTCCTCATGACCATACAACAGCCGCAATCGCCCTCGCATTAAAGGAAGCGGAAAAGGCATCTTTTAAGGTATATGCCAAGCTAATTGTGAAAAATAGTCAGGCATTGGCCAGGCAACTTATTAAAAACGGTCTAAAACTGGTTGGAAATGGTACGGAAAATCATATGGTTTTAATGGATCTTATTCCCGTATTCGGTCCCGGAGGCGGTTTTTTTGCCCAATATGCTTTGGATCGGGTTGGTATAACGTTAAATAAAAATACCATACCTGGAGAACCGATGTCGCCTTTTTACCCGTCAGGCGTCAGATTGGGTACACCCGCTTTAACAACCAGAGGTTTGAAGGAAAAAGATCTTATCAGAGTGGCTGATTGGATAGGCTTGGTTTTAAACGAAGTAACCGGCAGCAAATTGCCCGGAGATAAGGATGAAAGGAAAGACTATCTCGAAAATTACCGGCGGAAGGTAGATAGAAGCGCCAATTTAGGCAAAATCAAAAAGGAGATAAATCATTTTGCCGGAAAATTTCCCATATTTGCCTGGAACAAGTAATGCTAAATCTGGCTTTATTTATTTCGGGAGGAGGCTCTACTGCTTCGGCCGTTATCTCTGCCTGTTTTAAGGGAAAACTGAAGCTTAAACCTGTTTTGGTTATTGCTAGCCGTTCTAACTGCCAGGGTATTAAGAAAACCTTGGCGTCCGGCATTCCTTTAAAAGATATTATCACGGTCAAGCCTCAATCATACAGTTCTGACCGTCTTTTTGGGCAAAGACTGATTAAGGAGTGTCAACAGAGATCCGTTGATCTGATAGGACAGTTCGGCTGGCTGCCGCTGACTCCGTCAAATCTTATTGATATATATCAGGGCAGGATGATAAACCAGCATCCTGGTCCTCTTGATCCTCCAAGGGCTGATTTCGGAGGCAAGGGGATGTTCGGCCGAAGAGTACATGCTGCAGTAATTATTTATAGGAGAAAAACTAACGAGGATTACTGGACTGAAGCAACAACTCATCTGGTCGGCCGGGAATTTGATAAAGGTCCGGTCATCGGGCGAAAAAAAATACAAATCAACGAGGATGAGACGGTTGAATCCCTGCAGGAAAAAGTTTTACCTTTGGAGCACCGGTTGCAAATTGATGTTCTCAATCTGCTGATAAAAAACAAGATAAAAATATTAAAGAGAGAAAAGCCGTTAATTGAGACAAACTGCCTGCCGGTTTTAAGACAGGCCAAAGAAACAGCCGTTTATTTATATCCGAGAGGATAATATGAAATTATTGGTTATCGGGTCAGGCGGAAGGGAACACGCTCTGGTTTGGAAGCTTTCACAGTCGAGGCGTGTCAGCAAAATATACTGTCTGCCGGGCAATGCCGGCACAGGCTTACTGGCTGAAAATGCGGATATACCCATAAGATCTATAAAGAAGATTTTGCAGTTTGTTAAAGAAAAGAAGATTGATTTAACCCTTGTAGGACCGGAAGCTCCTTTAATAGCCGGACTGTCAGACCTTTTTCGGCAAAACAAGCTGTTATTGGTTGGTCCCAGCAAAGCTGCAGCCAGGCTGGAAGGTTCTAAAGTCTATGCCAAAAATTTAATGAGGAAATACGGTATTCCGACAGCAAAATATGCCGTTTTTAAAAACCTATATAAAGCCCGCCGGTTTGCCCGTCTGCAGACATTTCCTCTGGTAATAAAAGCTGATGGTCAGTGTTTCGGAAAAGGGGTGGCTGTCTGCAAGTCATATTCCGAAGCTTCCAATTTCCTGGAAAAAATACTTAAAAAAAGGATTTTCGGTTCCTCCGGATCGAAAGTTATTATTGAAGAGTGTCTCAGCGGACAGGAAGTATCTTTTATGGCGGCAACGGACGGTTTTAATTTTGTTACTTTATTGCCCTGTCAGGATCATAAGAGAGCCAGAGATGGTGACAGAGGCCCGAATACCGGTGGTATCGGAGCATATGCTCCGATCCCCTTTTTGAATAAGGAAACTGTCAAAATGATTGAAAAAACGATTATTGCCCCGACTATTAAGGCCATGCGAGAAGAAGGAAAGACTTATCAGGGTATACTGTATCCGGGTTTGATATTAACAGAATTGGGACCCTATGTTTTGGAATATAACTGCCGTTTCGGTGATCCGGAAACCCAACCTCTGATGATGCTAATGAAAACCGATTTAATGGAAGTACTCCTGGCCATTACCGGGAAAAAAGTCGGCAGTTTGAAGATGGAATGGAGGAAAGGATATTCCGCCTGTGTGATTTTGACAGCCAAGGGTTATCCAGGCAAATATTTAACAGACATGGTGGTAAATGAACCTAAAAAAACTGCTGAAAATCTCCAGATTTTTTATGCCGGAGCAAAAAGAGAGATGGAACAAATTGTGACGACGGGCGGCAGGGTGATGGCAGTTTGTTCATACGCTTTAACCCTCGGATCCGCCATCGATAAAGCATATGATTCCATAGGCCAGAAAGATATTTATTTTAAAAACATGCAATACCGTAAAGATATCGGCCAAAAAGGTTTGCAGAAAAAACTGTGGGAGAATTTGGAGTGACATTTTCCGATAAAATTCCAATTGTTAAGCAAACGCGATTAACTGCTGCACAGACTTGTTTATTAAGCCTGCAAAGAGCTTTTAAAATCCGGAAAAAGGTTTCAGAACAAAAATTCGTCAATATCTGGCATACTTTTCTCGAAAAATCAGGTAAGGTTCACGGCTATTGGTATGTGCCGCCACCTCTAGGCACAACAGCCCTCTTTGACGGAAGTAAGCATTCGGATAGAACTAATTATACTAATCTGCGGGATAAGGTTTATTGGTCAAAAACTGAACTATACCTTGATAAACAGGAAGGCGGTTATTTGTTCTCTTCGCCTTACTTTTTTCATGAAGATGTACCTTTGATCGGTGATTTTGGCTTTACATTTTATTCGGGAGAAAATCAACGGATAAAAGACCATTTCCACCGTTGTACGGAAATTATAAAACAGCTCACCGAAAAAATAAGTAAAGGTATTTCCTTTAAGGAATTGTCTGCCCTGTCAACTGATATTATGCAGACCGGAGGCTTTCGTAATCATATTGTTTCAACAACTGATAAAATCAAAACTAATTTCGGTCATACGATTCCTTTTCTGGACAGGGATCCGGACGAAAGGGAGCGGAAAAAAATAGCAACAGGTGAGCCAGAAATAATCAACAGCGTGATCAGCAAAGCCCGGGAATTTATCAATAAAGAAAGTGAATATATAATCAGCCAAAACTGCGCTTTCACTTTTGAACCTCGGTTCGTCTCCGTCGCTGATCCTAAACTACCGACTTTTTCCCTGCATTTGATAATTCTTTTTGAAAACAGCCGAAAGGAAATTCTCGCTAATTTTAATGGCCTTTTTAATTTTTTGGATATGGACTTTCTGACGAAGTTATGAAGAAATATATTATTGCTACACTTGCCTCCCATTCCAGCCTTCAGATTTTGAAGGGGGCAAAAAACGAAGGATTCAGAACACTCGCATTTTGTCTTAAGAAAAACGCGTCATTTTACGGGAATTTTCCGTTTATTGACGAAATTGTAATTTTGGAAAATTATCATGATTTGATTCGATTTGAAAAAAAATTTGTTAAAACAAACGTTATCATGATTCCTCACGGTTCATTTGTGGCGTATTTGGGTAAAGATTTTGACCGCCAGACCAAGTTTCGATATTTCGGTAATAAGAAAGTGTTGGAAATAGAAGGGGATAGACTATTGCAAAAAAAAATGTTGGATGGTGCAGGTTTGAAAATACCCCTGACTTTTTTAAGTCCCGACAAAGTCGACCGGCCGGTCATCGTCAAAACATACGGCGCCAGAGGCGGTTCAGGATATTTTTTGGCCAAAGATAAAAAGGTATTAAAAAGCAAATTAAAAGAAAAACAGTTTGATAAGGGAAAATTCTTGATCCAGGAATATATTATCGGTACGCCGGTTTATATCCAATATTTTTATTCATTATTAACAGGTAAACTGGAAATAACCGGGATTGATCGCCGTTACGAATCCGATGCAGACGGCCTGGGACGATTGCCGTTTGATTTTCACAAGGACCTGAAACCGGAACCTGAATTTACGGTCATAGGTAATTTCCCCATTGTTTTGAGAGAATCATTATTGCCGCAGGTTTACAAAATGGGGCAGCAGATAATAACCAATTCAAAATTACTGGCCCCGCCAAAAGGACTGTTTGGACCTTTTTGCCTGGAAACGATCATAAACCGCGATTCAGAAATCTTTACGATCGAAATTTCCTGCAGGATAGTCGCCGGGACAAATCTTTATATTAGTGGATCACCCTATCTTGATTTACTATATGATATGCCGATGAGCGTCGGCCGCCGGATAGCCCTGGAAATAAAAAATGCGATCGGAGATAATAAACTTGCAAAAATTTTAACATGAAAAAAGTTACCTACCGGGAATCGGGAGTAGTCTACCAGCTGATTGATCCATTTAAAATAATGGCCCAGGTTGAGGGCAGAAAAACAGCCAAAAACTTAAAATTCAGCAGGATGAGAGAGGTAGGATCCAGCCGCGGAGAATCGGCTTATGTAATCGAATACACCGATTGTTATTTTGCCCTTGTAGAAGAATGCCTAGGCACTAAAAGTCTGGTCGCCGATGAAATGGGTAAACTGTCAGGCCGGGGTTATTATGGTCAGATTGCCCAGGATACTGTAGCTTACATAATTAATGATTTGATTACCGTTGGAGCACAACCCGCTTCTTTGGTTGCCTATTGGGCAGCCGGCAGTTCTCGATGGTTTGGTGATAAAAAGAGAACTGCCGATTTTATCAAAGGCTGGGTCAGGGCTTGTAACCAAGCCCGGGTTTCCTGGGGCGGCGGGGAAACCCCAGTCCTTAACGGTATAGTTAAAGAAGGAGCGATAGATTTGGCCGGAGCCTGTTTTGGCATCATAAAGCCAAAAAAACGGCTGGTATTGGGCAAAAAACTGCAGGCTGACGATGCCATTATTTTACTTGAAAGTAAAGGCATCCAGTCAAACGGAGTGTCACTGGCCCGAAAGATTTCGAAAAAATTACCTGACGGTTACCTGACGAAAATGTCTGACGGGAATTATTACGGGGAAGGCTTACTTGTGCCGACGATCATATATTCTTCTTTAATACAAGCTCTGTTTGCCTCAGGCATAGATATCCATTATCTTGCCAATATTACCGGCCACGGTTGGCGAAAAATAATGCGCAGTGAAAAACATTTCACATACAGGATAAACAGCCTGCCACCTGTGCCTGAAGTCTTTAACTTTATAATGGCAAACGGACCGGTTGATAAAAAAGAAGCTTATGGCAGTTTTAATATGGGCGCCGGATTTGCGGTTTTCGTTGCTTCTAAGGATGTAAAAAGGGTAATTGCGATTGCCGCCAAAAATGACATTAAAGCATATTTCGCCGGTTCAGTTGAAAAAGGCAAAAAACAGGTTGTGATAGCACCTCTCAATATTATTTATGATAGCCGGAGTCTGCAGGTTAAAGCTTGATATAATTATGATTAAACCGACAATTGTTACTTTAGCCGGCCACAGTGCATTGGAAATATTCCACGGGGCCAAAAAAAAGCAATTCAAAACCCTGGCCTTAGTCATGAAAGGCAGAGATAAAACTTATACAAGGTATTACCGTAATCTGATTGATGATTTTTTATTATTGGACCATTTTAAGGACTTAAATTCAAAAGCAACTCAAAAACTGCTAACCGGTAACCTTATTTTCATTCCTCACCGCTATGTTCAGGTTTATTGCGATTTAGACAGGTTTGAAAAAGATTTTAAATTACCTGTTTTCGGAAACCGTCGTCTCCTAAAGTACGAAGAAAGGGAAGGCAGGTTTAACCAGTACCAGATTCTTCAGGAGTCCGGCATAAATTTCCCGAAACAGTATAAGGAAGCGAAAGACATTGACAGATTGGTTCTGGTCAAAGTCAAAGAAAAGGAACGGCGTTATGAAAGGGCTTTCTTCTTTGCCGAATCCTTTGCTGATTTTAAATCTGCTTCGGCAAAACTTCTTAAACAGGGAAAAATAACCAAAAAAGACTTGCAGGAAGCAGTCATTGAGGAATTTGTATTGGGTGCCCAAGTCAATTTCAATTTTTTCTATTCTCCCCTAGCCTGTCGGTTGGAACTTATAGGTACCGATAGCAGAAGACAAACCAACCTTGATGGTCTGATTCGTTTGCCGTCAGTTTGGCAGGCTAAAATTCTCAAACTTCAGAACCCGTCATATATTGAATCAGGACACATCAGCGTGACCGTGAAGGAATCACTTTTGGAAAAGGCATTTGCCATGGCTGAAAAAATCTTAGCCGCATGCAGGAAAATTGCTCCTCCCGGAATAATCGGACCTTTTGCCTTGCAAACAGCCATAACTGCAGGTCCTCCTGCGGAAGAAATTGTCACTTTTGATCTGTCATTAAGAATTCCCGGATCACCCGGTACGGGATTCACACCTTATTCCGGCTATCTTTTCGGTCATTCACTGACATTCGGAGATAGGATAATCATGGAAATCGAAAAAGCCATAAAGCTTAATAAGCTCAAGGAAATTACCAGCTGAGATGAACAGCCAACTATTGAATATTTCTATTGTTGACGGACGCTACCGGCATAAGCTGGAAAAATTGTCTGGCTTTTTTTCTGAATATGCCCTTATTCTGTACCGGCTGAAAGTGGAAATCAGCTACCTGTTATTTCTTTGTAATAAAGCGGGAATCTTCAGAAAAATTTCAGCACAGGAAAATAATCTGTTGCAGCATTTGATACTGAATTTTAATTTAAAGGAAGCTGAAAAAGTTAAAGCATGGGAACAAAAAACCAATCACGACGTCAAAGCAATCGAATATTACCTGTCGGAAAAGCTGGAGCAAACGACTTTAAAAGATTTACGGAAATACATTCATTTCGGCCTGACCTCGTATGATACTAATACCATTGCTTATGCACTTATCCTGAAGGAAAGCAGGGAGGCGGTTTTGCTCCCAGAATTGAAAACATTAATCAAAAAGTTAAAAAAGAAAGTATCCGAAACCAAAGACTATTTGATGCTGGCAAGAACTCACGGACAACCTGCCTTGCCTACAACCATGGGTAAAGAATTGGCAGTTTATTTAAACCGTTTAAATAAATTTATGACGGAAATTGAAAATCACCAGTTTGAAGCAAAATTAAACGGTGCCGTAGGGAATTACAGTGCCTTGTCTTTCAGCTTTCCCGCTAAAAACTGGCTCAGACTGACCGGAAATTTTATTGGATCTTTAGGTTTGGTTACTAACGAATTAACGACCCAGATATTGCCATATGACAACTGGTTGGCTTATCTCGAACTGATTAAAAGACTGAATTATGTTCTGGCTGGATTTTGCCAGGATATCTGGTGGTATATTTCGTTTGAATATTTCCTCCAGCTCAAAAAGAAGAGTGAAGTCGGTTCCTCCACCATGGCTCAAAAGATAAACCCGATTTATTTCGAAAATGCCGAAGGCAATCTTTTGGCGGCAGGCAGCATGTTTGAATTTTTTTGCCGTAAACTGTCTTCTTCCAGGCTGCAGCGCGATTTGACCGATTCGACCGTCAAAAGGAATTTTGGTTATGTTTTCGGGTTAACTTTATTGGGCTGGAATAATATTTCCCGAGGACTCGAGTTATTGCAACCCAACAAGGTCAAATTAGCACAGGATCTCTCCGGCCATTGGGAAATTATGGCCGAAGGCGTCCAGATATATTTGAAAAAATACGGCTTGGACAGAGCATTTAATATTGTCAAAGAAAAATTCAGGGGAAAAGTTCTTGATCGCGATGGATATTACCGAATTATCGATCAATTGGACATTAGTCAGGATCACAAAAACGCTCTCAAGCTCAATGACTTGGGAGAATATGCCGGATTAACGGATAAATTGGTTGATTTGGTATTAAAATCCTGAATGGACAAACAATAAAAGATAGGATTCGTAAAAACCCCACACTGCCAGGGCAATAAAAGCCAGGCTCCCGACAAAGGAAATAAACGGATTTTTTACGGCATTTACTGTTTTATCAGGACTCATAAAAAGAAAAATATTCAAAATTGTATGCCCCAGCATAACTCCGATGGCAAAGCCGAAAACGTTGACAATATTGAAAAGAGGCACGTATCCGGCAAAATCATCCAAACCCAGTATAAATGGAATGGAAAATGAAATTTTTAGCAGATGCGGGAAATTTTTCGCTTTAGACCGTTTCATTGAAGTACCTGGAATAATTTTCGCATAAAGAGGGGAAAAGACTGCGTTCACTTTTTTCAAAGCAGATTCCAGCAGAACCATTATATTTAAAAATTTACTGCCAAGTTTTCCTCTGTATACCATTGCGTGATCGAAGCCTTCTTCAGCCAGTCTCAAAAGTACCAGAGAAGCCAGGATAATCATTAGCGCCAGAAGCCAGTCGATTTCCTTAAAAAAAGTCCAAATCGCCAAAATAACTATCGTCCCTACGGCGTTCCCAAAAGCAGTACCGCTTTCAATGGCAATACGGTTCTTCCACCCGGGGTTGCTGTGCATCAGATTGCCCATGAAAATGGCAAAGTCGATTGATGTTTTCAGATAAATGGTTATACCGACCAGTAAATCGCTCCAACGGATTTTAGTCAAAATATCGGATGAGGTAAAAGCATTAAGAATGCCAATTTCTGCCCTTAATACAGCCGTCAGGATTAAAAACAACACCACTGTCAGCGCTAAGGGAATAATTAGGGATTTTTTAAACATGAATCAATATTATATCTTATTCAGGGTGCATTGATTCCCGTTTCATTTTTAATAACGTTAAATATCGTGTAAGATCCCCTAAAGGAACAAATGATATGTTTTATGATATACCCAAAATAGCCCCCAAAAAAATAATTTTCAGGATTCTTATTCTTATCCAGGGAATAATTTTAACTTTACTTATGATCGATCTTCTATTGAAATTTAATTATTTAATTCTTCCATACAATAATTCTAACGGCTGGTGGAGATGGCACTGGATTCATTCCCGGCAAAAAAACAAACCGGAACAGTCCGCATATGCTGATATTTTTGATCCGTTGCTGGGCTGGATTCCTCAAAGAAATACACGGATAATAAATAATAATAAAATTTATACTTTCAATTCCATTGGCATCAGGTCCGGAAATGAGTTTAATACCGTCAATCGTGAAAAGACACGGCTTGTAGCTTTAGGGGATTCCTTTGTTTATGGTGAATGCGTTGGAGATGATGAGACTTTTTCTACATTAATGGAGCAAAACTCACGGAATCTGGAAGTGATGAATTTCGGAGTGCACGGTTATGGTCTGGACCAGATTTACCTCCGGCTTAAAAATGCTCTTACTTATAGTCCCGATATTGTCATTCTCGGACTTTACAATGAGGAAGTTGAAAGAGTCAGATTATCTTTTAGGGAATTTCCAAAACCGCATTTACGGTTAAATAAAGGCCGTTTAGAACCAGATAACATACCTTTAGTTTCACCTGACAGTTATACCGGTAAATTTAATTTGGAAGTAATAAATTTCATTGACTATGCTAAAGAAGTTTTGGTTTCCTATTACTTACCGCAATTGAATTTAAAAAAAGAAGAAAATTTGGTCATTCCAATTCTAAATGAAATTTTGCTGCTGGCAGATAAAAATGATATCAGCATTAATTTTATTTATCTGCCTTTAAGATACGAAGTATTGGCAGGTAAATCCGATATGCATCCGGTTTTTCAATTGTTTTGCAGTCAAAATATTGTACGCTGTTTCGATCCTACTGAATTTCTGCATCTGTATTTGGCTTCTCAACTTAATCCTGAAAGTCATTTCACCTGCCATTATTCCCCGGAAATTCACGCTCAACTCGCTAAATTTATTTTGACAAAAATCGGGCTCAATTATGAGTAGGCTGAGAAACATAGGTGACACTTTCGAGGTAGAATAAACGGTCTGCCTTGAAAGGAGTCACCAAATGACGGTAGTTGCCCCTAAACGATTC